>Ga0209023_10000028_pt1 | contig 270124 bp, 230 predicted proteins | sample LakOneMetagenome_FD_187468 | JGI IMG/M metagenome (GOLD analysis project Ga0209023, IMG submission 187468) | Freshwater and sediment microbial communities from Lake Erie, Canada (SPAdes) (version 2) | ecosystem: Environmental > Aquatic > Freshwater > Lentic | place: Lake Erie, Canada... | reverse complement strand
CGGGCCGAAACGCCCGCCCATGATCAGCCGCTACGCCCGCCCCGAAGCCGCCGCCATCTGGTCCAGCCAGACCAAGTACAAGATCTGGTTCGAGATCGAGGCCCACGCCGCCGACGCCATGGCCGAGATCGGGACCATCCCGAAGCTCGCCGCCGAGACGATCTGGGAAAAGGGCCGCGACGCGGTCTGGGACAGCGACCGCATCGACGAGATCGAGCGCGTCACCAAGCACGACGTCATCGCCTTCCTGACCCACGTGTCGGAGATCGTCGGTCCGGAAGCCCGCTTCCTGCACCAGGGCATGACCAGCTCGGACGTGCTGGACACCTGCTTCGCCGTGCAGCTGAGCAAGGCCACCGACCTGCTGCTGGAAGACGTCGATCTCGTCCTGGCCGCCCTGAAGCGCCGCGCGCTCGAGCACAAGATGACCGTCTGCGTCGGCCGCAGCCACGGCATCCACGCCGAACCCATCACCTTTGGCCTGAAGTTGGCCGGCTACTACGCCGAATTCCAGCGCGCCAAGGAGCGCCTGGCCATGGCCAAGTTTGAGATCGCCACCTGCGCGATCTCAGGCGCCGTCGGCACCTTCGCCAATGTCGACCCGCGCGTCGAACAGCACGTGGCCGACAAGATGGGCCTGGCCGTCGAGCCGGTCTCGACCCAGGTGATCCCGCGCGACCGCCACGCGGCCTATTTCGCGGCGCTCGGCGTCGTCGCCTCGTCGGTCGAGCGCCTGGCCACCGAGATCCGCCACCTGCAGCGCACCGAGGTCCTGGAAGCCGAAGAGCCCTTCGAGATCGGCCAGAAGGGTTCGTCGGCCATGCCGCACAAGCGCAACCCAATCCTGACCGAGAACCTGACCGGCCTCGCCCGCCTGGTCCGCTCGGCCGTGGTGCCGGCGATGGAGAACGTCGCCCTCTGGCACGAGCGCGACATCAGCCACTCGTCGGTCGAGCGCGGCATCGGCCCCGACGCCACGATCCACCTCGACTTCGCCCTGCGCCGCCTGGCCGGCGTCATCGAGCGCTTCAACATCTATCCCGACAACATGGCCAAGAACCTGGACAAGCTGGGGGGCCTCGTCTTCTCGCAGCGCGTCATGCTGGCCCTGACCCAGGAAGGCGTGTCGCGCGAGGACGCCTATGCGGCCGTCCAGGGCAACGCCATGAAGGTCTGGCGCGGCGAAGGCCGCTTCCTCGACCTGCTGAAGGCCGACGAGGTGGTGTCCAAGGCCCTGTCGAATGACGCGCTCGAGAGCCTGTTCGACCTCGGCTACCACACCAAGAACGTCGACGTGATCTTCAAGCGCGTCTTCGGCGAGCAAGGCTAAGGCATGAGCGAACCGCCGGTTCTCCGCCTCAATCCGGCGCTGGACCCGGCGGCCTTCGCGCAGGCCTATGCGCGCGACGGCGTCGTGCGCATCCCCGAGGTGTTCGAGCCGGCGGTCGTCGATCGCCTGGCCGGCATTCTCGAGCAGACCATCGACTGGGACATCATCTGCTCGAACGAGCGCGGCGGGGCCGAGGTCATCACCCGCGCCCGCCGGCAGGAACTGGGCGACCCGGTGGTGGCCAACAAGCTGCAGGCGGCCACGGTACGGGCCCGCAGCGGCTTCGCCTATGTCTATCTCGGCTATCCGATGATCAACGCCTTCGTCGAAGGCCGCGACCCGAGCCATCCGATCCACGCCCTGACGGCGTTTCTCAACAGCCCCGAATTCATCGCCTTTGGCGCCGCCGTCACCGGCGAGGCGGGGATCACCAAGATCGACGGCCAGGCGACCTGCTACCGCCCTGGCGACTTCCTGACGCAGCACGACGACACCGGCGTCGGCGAGCGGCTGGCGGCCTACACCCTGGGCCTGACCCGCCAGTGGCGCCCCGACTGGGGCGGCCAGCTGCTGTTCCATGACGCCAACGGCGACGTGGCCCGCGGCTTCGCGCCGGCGTTCAACGTCCTGACCCTGTTCAAGGTGCCTCAGCAGCACTCGGTGGCCCCGGTCGCGCCCTATGCCGGGGCGCTGCGCCTGACGGTCACCGGCTGGCTGCGCAACGATCCGCCCAATGGCGCCGGCGGCTAAGCGCGGCTTTCCGCCGGTCGTCGACCACCGCACGCAGCTGCTGATCCTGGGCAGTCTGCCGGGCGAGGCTTCGCTGGCCGTGGGCCAATACTACGGCAATCCCCGCAACACCTTCTGGCGGCTGATGGAGGGCGTGATCGAGACGCCTCTCGTTCCGCTGGCTTACGAACAGCGCCTCTCAACCCTGCTCGCCCACGGCGTCGGCCTGTGGGACGTCATCAACGAGGCCCGCCGCGAAGGCAGTCTCGACGCCGCCATCCGCGATCCGGCCGCCAACGACCTGCTGGCGCTGATCGACACCCTGCCGGCGCTACGGTGCGTGGCTTTCAACGGCGGCACGGCGGCGAAGCTGGGGCAGCGGCTGATCGGCGACCGCATCGCCCCCCTCGCCCTGCCCTCCTCCAGCCCCGCCCACGCGGCGATGAGCTTCGAGGAGAAGGCGCGGGCGTGGAGCAAGCTGAGTAGCAGGCTGCTGCGCTAACCAATCCAAAGACCGACATTACGGGAAATTCATCTGCACGCCGGCCGCGCTTCGTGCAGGCTCCGCCGCCTAGAGGGGAATCCAACACATGCGCATCTTCCTGCTGGCCGCCGTTTCCGCGGCTGCGATCTCCGGCGCGGCCGTCGCCGCCGACAAGCCGATGTACGGGGCCTGGGGCGTCGACCTGACCTCGCGCGACCTGACCGTGAAGCCGGGCGACGACTTCAACAAGTACGCCAACGGCGCGTGGGAGAAGCGCACGACGATCCCGGCAGACCAGGCCTCGGCCGGCGTCGGCTACGACGTCTTCAATCGCTCGCAGGACCAGCTGCGCACCCTGATCGAGACCGCCGACGCCTCGACCCAGATCGGCGCGCTGTACAAGAGCTTTACCGACGAGGCCACGGTCGAACAGGTCGATGACGCGCCATTGAAGCTCGACCTGGCGGCGGTCCAGGCGATCGCGTCCAAGGCCGACATGGCCAAGGCCCTCGGCAAGGCCCACGGCGGCTTCGGCCCGGACCTGTTCTCGCTGGACATCTATGCCGACGCCAAGAGCCCGGAGATCAACACCCTCTATATCGGCCAGTCGGGGCTGGGCATGCCCGACCGCGACTACTATCTGACCGATGACTTCAAGCCGCAGCTGGCGGCCTACAAGGCCTTTGCCGAGCGGGCGCTGAAGATGGCCGGCTATGCCGATCCGGCCAAGTCGGCCGCCGACGTCGTCGCCTTCGAGACCGCCATCGCCAAGGTCAGCTGGGCTGTCGCCGACCGCCGCGACATCGACAAGACCTACAATCCCATCAGCCTGGCCGAGTTGCAGGCCTATGCGCCAGATATTCCGTGGACGGACTATCTGGCCGCCGCGGGCATTACCGGCCGCACCCAGGTGGTGCTGGGCGAGAAGACCGCCGTCCAGGACATCGCCAAGCTGTTCGGCGCCACGTCGCTTGAGACTCTCAAGGCCTGGCAGACCGTCCAGGGCGTTCAGGAGATGTCGCCCTATCTCTCCAAGCGCTTCGTCAACAGCCGCTTCGAGTATGTGAAGGTGCTGAGCGGCCAGACCAGCCTGCGCCCGCGCTGGAAGCGTGGCGTCGGCCTGGGCGATGGCAGCCTGGGCGAGGTGGTCGGCCAGACCTATGTCGCCAAGTACTTCCCGCCTTCGTCCAAGGCCCAGATGGTCGACCTGATCGCCAATCTGAAGGTGGCCATGGCCGAGCGCATCCAGAAGGCCCCGTGGATGGCCTCGGAGACCAAGAAGGCCGCGCTCAGCAAGCTGTCCAAGATGTCGGTGATGGTCGGCTATCCGGACAAGTGGCGCGACTATTCGGCTCTGAAGCTCGACGCCGGCGACCTCTACGGCAACGTCAAGCGCAGCGGCGCCTTCGAGTGGGCCTACGCCCTGAGCGATCTCGGCAAGCCCGTCGATCACGGCAAGTGGGGCATGACCCCGCAGACGGTCAACGCCTACAACGGCGGCCTGGAGAACAAGATCGTGTTCCCCGCCGGCATCCTGCAGGCTCCGTATTTCGACCCGGCGGCCGACCCAGCCGTGAACTACGGCGCGATCGGCGCGGTGATCGGCCACGAGATCAGCCACGGCTTCGACGACCAAGGCCGCAAGATCGACGAGACCGGCAAGCTGCGCGACTGGTGGACGGCCGAAGACGCCAAGCGCTTCGAGACCCAGGCCGACGTGCTGGGCAAGCAGTACGACAGCTACGAGGCCGTGCCAGGCATGTTCATCAACGGCAAGCTGACCATGGGCGAGAACATCGCCGACCTGGCCGGCCTGCAGGTAGCCTATGACGCCTACCACGCCTCGCTGAAGGGCAAGCCCGCCCCGGTGATCGGCGGCATGACCGGCGACCAGCGCTTCTTCCTGGCCTTCGCCCAGGCCTGGCAGGACAAGTCGCGTCCCGACTCGCTGAAGCAGCAGATGGCGTCCGACCCGCACGCGCCGTCGAACTTCCGGGTCATCGGCCCGACGCGCAATGTCGACGCCTGGTACGCGGTCTTCGGCGTCAAGCCGGGCGACAAGTTCTACCTGCCGCCGGAGAAGCGCTCGCGCATCTGGTAGGATCAAAAAGAAAGGGCCGCTCCGAAGAGCGGCCCTTTTGCTTTCCCTATAACGGGAGGTCGGCTTATTCGCCGGCCTTGATCTGCTCACGGGCCACGGCCAGCAGTTCATCCATCTTCATGCGAACCTCGCCTTCCGAAGCGGCGACGCCCGAGCCCGACAAGTCCTGGAAGACCTTGCGCAGCACGTCCTCGTCGCCGGGCTGTTCGAAGTCCGACTTCACCACGGCGCGAGCGTATTCCTCGACGGTCGCCAGGCCCATCAGGCCAGCCGCCCATTCGCCCAGCAGGCGGTTACGGCGCGCGGTCGCCTTGAACTCAAGTTCCTGGTCGTGCGCGAACTTGCGTTCGAAAGCCTGTTCGCGTTCGTCGAAGGTGGTCATGAAGGCCCCAAAGTCGTCTGAGCCGGCTGCATATCCTGCGGCGGTCTTCACCGCAATCGGCGGATAAGCCGCAGGCGCCGTTTCAGTTCCTGAGAATCGACCAAAACACCCGCCTGCGTTTGCGCGGCGGCGCTCATTCAGGTAGGTTCCAAAGGACATTTTTTAGTGAGCGGCCTTGAGTCGAACCCCGCGCGCAGCTTTTGGCAGCGCGCGCTTTTCGTTTCTTCGGTAGGGCGCACGCTTCCAGAAGGGCCTCGACGAGAGCCATGACGACCCGTCGCAAGAAAGTCTACGAAGGCAAGGCCAAGATCCTGTACGAGGGCCCCGAGCCCGGTACGCTGATCCAGTACTTCAAGGACGACGCGACCGCCTTCAACGCCCAGAAGAAGGCCATTCTGGAAGGCAAGGGCGTCATCAACAACCGGATCAGCGAGTACATCATGACTCGCCTGAACGGGATCGGCGTCCAGAACCACTTCATCCGCCGCCTGAACCTGCGCGAGCAGTTGATCAAGGAAGTCGAGATCGTCCCGCTCGAAGTCGTGGTGCGCAACATCGCCGCCGGCTCGATCGCCACGCGCCTGGGCCTGACCGAGGGTCAGCCCCTGCCCCGCTCGATCATCGAATTCTACTACAAGGACGACAAGCTGGGCGACCCGATGGTCTCCGAGGAACACATCACCGCGTTCAACTGGGCCGCGACCCAGGAGATCGACGACATGATGGCCATGGCCCTGCGCGTGAACGACTACCTGTCGGGCCTGTTCAGCGGCGTTGGCATCACCCTGGTGGACTTCAAGGTCGAGTTCGGCCGCGTCTACGAGGGCGACTTCTCGCGCATCATCCTGGCCGACGAGATCAGCCCAGACAGCTGCCGCCTGTGGGACTCGACCACCAACGAGAAGCTGGACAAGGACCGCTTCCGTCGCGATCTGGGCAATGTCATCGAGAGCTATACCGAGGTGGCTCGCCGCCTGGGGATCATGAAGGAAATGCCGACCGTCATCCAAGGCGGCGTGCACTAAATCTCCTCCCCCGCCTGGGGGAGGTGGCGCGACGCGCAGCGTTGCGACGGAGGGGGCGCAACCGGCCCTCAATCCCGTGAGGAGAACCTGTCAGTGAAAGCCACCGTCCACGTGTTCCTGAAGCCCGGCGTGCTCGACGTCCAGGGCAAGGCTGTCGAGAACGCCCTGCACGGCCTGGGCTGGCCGTCGGTGAAGGACGCCCGCGTCGGCCGCGTCATCGAATTCGACCTCGACGCCACGGACGCCGAAGCCGCCAAGGCCGAGGTCAAGACCATGTGCGACAAGCTGCTGGCCAACACGGTCATCGAGAGCTACCGCATCGACATCGCCTAAGAGCGAGGTCCGGGGGCGGATTTAATCCGCCCTCCCCCTTCCCCTCGTAGCTTGGCCACACAATGTTCGGCCAGTGACGCGAGGGAGATCGTCGATGAGCGCCAAGTTCCATCTGGCCGAGGTCAATGTCGGACGCCTGCGAGCGCCGGTCGACCATCCGATGATCAAGGACTTCGCCGACAATCTCGACCGCATCAATGCGCTCGCCGAGAGCTCGCCCGGCTTCGTCTGGCGGCTGAAGGGCGACGGCAACAACGCCACCGACATGGCGATCGGCGGCGATCCCCTGTTCATTCCGAACCTGTCGGTGTGGGAGGATATCCCGTCGCTGGGCGCCTTCGTCTATCGCAGCGGCCACGTCGAGATCATGCGCCGCCGCAAGGAATGGTTCGAGGACATGGACGTCTTCATGGCCCTCTGGTGGGTCCCGGTGGGCCATGAGCCGACCGTGGACGAGGCGCTGGAGAAGCTGGCCCTATTGAAGGCCCACGGCCCCACGCCCGCGGCGTTCACCTTCAAGACGCCGTTCCCCGCGCCGACGGGTGAGCCAGTGGCGCCGGAACTGGACGAGTGCGCGTAATTGTCGATCACGGATGACTGACAATCCGTCCGAACGGTGCTACAGGCCCGCGCCATGAAAGCCGCCGTCGTCGTATTCCCTGGTTCGAACTGTGACCGCGACTGCAAGGTCGCCATCGAGCGCTCCGCCGGCGCCCGCGTCGAGATGGTCTGGCACCAGGAGACGGCGCTGCCGGACGACTTGGACCTGATCGTCCTGCCCGGCGGCTTCTCGTACGGCGACTACCTGCGCTGCGGCGCCATGGCGGCCCAGAGCCCGGTCATGAAGGAAGTCGTCACCGCCGCCGAAAAGGGTGTCGCCGTCGTCGGCATCTGCAACGGCTTCCAGGTCCTGACGGAAGTCGGCCTGCTGCCCGGCGCCCTGCTGCGCAACGCTGGCCTCAAGTACGTCTGCAAGCCCGTCGGCCTCGACATCGTCAACGGCCAGACGCGCTTCACCGCCGGCTATGGCGAGCAGCGCCAGGCGGTCATGACCGTCGGCAACGGCGAGGGCAACTACTTCGCCGACGAGGAAACCCTCGATCGGATCGAAGGCGAAGGCCAGGTGGTGTTCCGCTACCAGGAAAACCCCAACGGCTCTGCCCGCGCCATCGCCGGCATCGTCAACAAGGGCGGCAACGTCCTGGGCCTGATGCCCCACCCCGACCGCGCCTTCGACGCCGACCTCGGCTCGGAAGACGGCGCGGTGCTGTTCCGCAGCATCTTCCAGAGCGCCTAAGCACTCAGGCGGCAGGCGAAGCGAACTTCCAACCCTTGCCGTCGCGCACGATCCGGACCGCCCTCCAGTCCGAGGGCTTGACGGCCGGCGTCGCCGCGAGGTCGCGCACCGCTTCGCGCAACACCTTCACTTCTAGGGTGTCGTTGTCGATCCAGCGTGGATCGCAGGCGGCGAACGCGTCCAGATCGACGCTGGCGAACACGCCGTTCGCATAGGTGGCGATCTGCACGCCGTTCATGCTCTCGCCCTCGACGTCGTCTCCCGTGGCGGCGAACGCGCGCCCATCGGGAGACGCGACCGGCGGGCCGCCAAAGCCGCCCTGCTTCCCTTTGGCGTCGACCAGGTACCAGGTCGTCCATTCCCAGTGCGCGCCGTGAACCACGTCGAACGGCGCGTTCGGCAAACGCCCGGCGTAGCTGAAGGCGACGGCCGTATCGCCTTCCTCGCCACTGTCTGCGAACCGCGCGCCAGAGATGATCAGCGCATCTCCCTGTCGTCGCGCCCGCCCCTGTGTCGACGCAAGAAGCGGTGGCTCCAGGCTGCGCGGCGTAGCTTGGGGCTTCGCGGTCCCGCCGCTGCTCCGCGCGTCCCAATCGGCGGACGTCATGTGGCACAGGTCGCTCGCATAGGCCGCCTCGAACACCTTGCCGACGAAGGGCTGGCGCGAAGCCGCCGGAGCCTTCGCCTGGGGCCTGGCCTCCGCCACGGGACCACGATCGCAGGCGCTCAGGACAGCTAGCAGGGCAACGACGAGCAACGGGCGCAAGACAACCTCCGGTCGCCTCGATAGATCATGCCGCGCGTGAGGGCTCAAGCGCCCGCTCGGCGCCTCGCCCGCCGCCCACGGAGCAAAAAGTGGGCTAGCCAGTGCTGTTACAGTGTAGCAGCTCCAAAATCCCAGGCCTAAGGTGCCCGCCTCTGCAGGAGGGCAACCATGAGTCTCGTCACCACCTTGCGCGCTGGCCTGATGGCCGCCGTGGCCATCTCGGCCGTCGCCGTCACGGCCCACGCCCAGACATCCCCGATGGCGCCGGACATCGCCGGCAAGTATGTCGCCGCCAAGATCAACTACGACTACGAAAAGCGCGTCGTGATGATCCCGATGCGCGACGGGACTAAGCTCTACACGGTCATCGTAATCCCCAAGGGCGGCAAGAACCTGCCGATCCTGCTGACCCGCACGCCCTACAACGCCGCCAAGCGCGCGGCCCGCAACGACAGCTCGAAGATGGTCTCGGCCCTGGCCCAGGGCGACGAGGTGTTCGTGGCCGACGGCGGCTATATCCGCGTCTTCCAGGACATCCGCGGCAAGTACGGCTCGGAAGGCGACTACGTGATGACACGCCCGCTGAAGGGGCCGCTGAACTCGTCCGAGGTCGACCACTCCACCGACGCCTACGACACCATCGACTGGCTGGTGAAGAACGTGCCGGAGACCAACGGCAATGTCGGCATGCTGGGGAGCTCGTACGAAGGCTTCACGGTCGTCATGGCGCTGGTCAATCCGCACCCGGCGCTGAAGGCCGCAGCCCCGATGAGCCCGATGGTCGACGGCTGGATGGGCGACGACTGGTTCCATCACGGCGCCTTCCGCCAGCCGAACTTCGACTACATCACCGGCCAGACCACCGTGCGCGGCGCCGGCGAGGGCGTGCAGCGGCAAGGCTATGACGACTACGCCAACTTCCTGAACGAGGGCTCGGCCGGCGACTACGCCAAGAACCACGGCCTGGACGCCCTGCCCTTCTGGAAGAAGATCAGCGAGCACCCGGCCTATGACAGCTTCTGGAGCGAGCAGGCTCTGGACAAGACCATGGAGAAGACGCCGCTGAAGGTGCCGACCATGTGGATCCAGGGCCTGTGGGACCAGGAGGACATGTGGGGCGCGGTGCACTCGTACCCGGCGCTGGAATCCAAGGATACGAACAACGACATGAACTACCTGGTGCTGGGCCCGTGGCGGCACAGCCAGGTGAACTACGACGCGACGAACCTCGGCCCGTTCAAGTGGGACGGCGACACCGCCCTGCAGTTCCGCCGCGATGTGCTCAAGCCCTTCTTCGACCAGCACCTGAAGGGCGGGGCCAAGGCCGATACGCCGCCGGTGCTGATCTACGACCCCGGCCAGAACAAGTGGAACCGCTACGCGTCGTGGCCGCAGGGCAAGACCAAGAACCTGTATCTTGAGGCCAAGGGCGGCCTAGGCTTCGACGCCCCGGCGGCGGCCAAGGGCGCGGCGGCGTACGACGAGTACGTTTCCGATCCGGCCAAGCCGGTGCCGTATATCCCGCGCCCGATGCAGTTCGGCGACCGCAGCCGCTGGACCCAGTGGCTGGTCACCGACCAGCGCGGCGTCGACGGCCGCCCGGACGTCCTGACCTATACCTCCGAGCCCCTGAAGGAGCCGCTGAAGATCGCCGGCGTGCCGAAGGTCAACCTGACGGCCTCGACCAGCGGGACGGACAGCGACTGGGTGGTGAAGCTGATCGACGTCTATCCGGACGAAGTCCCCAGCCAGCCCGAACTGGGCGGTTACCAGCTGGCCGTCGGCATGGACATCTTCCGCGGCCGCTATCGCGAGGGCTTCACCGACGGCAAGCCGATCAAGGCCAACACGCCGCTGAAGTACCGGTTCATCCTGCCGACCGCGAACTACACCTTCCAACCGGGCCACCGGATCATGGTGCAGGTGCAGTCCAGCTGGTTCCCGCTCTACGACCGCAACCCGCAGACCTTCGTGCCGAACATCTTCTTCGCGAAGCCGGCCGACTACGTGAAGGCGACGCAGCGGGTGTTCCACGCGGGGGCCGACGCCAGCTTCATCGAGCTGCCGGTGGTCGACGCCAAATAACGAGAAAGCCGGCGGGGTGTCCCGCCGGCCTTCCTTCTACGGAGAGTGGTCAGTCAGGTCAGCGCTCGCCGCGCCTGACGTTGCCATCCTGCTGATTGTCCTGGCCGCCAGGATTGTGGCCCTGCTCTTCGCGCCTGGCTTCGTCCTGCCTGGTCCCGTCTTGTCGGGGTTGGCCCTGTTGCTGCTGCTGGCCGGGCGCTCGGCGTTGCTGGTCGTTCTGCTGCTGCTGCGGATTGCGGTTGTTGTCAGCCATCGGGCTTACTCCATTTTACACAGCGCGCTCGTGACGCACGGATATAGAACGAGCCCGGACTCGCGCCGTTCCTACGGCGGAGTCGCCTTAATTCAGGCTAAGCTTTGGAATTCACACAGCTTTACCTGGAAACCCCGTCGCGGGGCCAGATTGCCAGCGCGAGAAACGTTCTTCCCACCGGCAATGCCCTCTGAGGCAAAGCTTTCGCCCAAAGCGTGAGAATTAAGGTTAATCCACACTTAACGGGGGAGATCGCTGGAATCCCCGTTTCGGGTCGCGCACCCTCTGGCAGAACAAGGAAATGCGAAGGCCTCGGCGGAGCCTTCCGAGACCCGCAGAGTTAAAACACCATGGCCGATCCCGAAGTTCGGTTTCCCGAGACCTATGTCAGCGGCGTGCCCGTCTGGGCCAAGCGCCGCAAGCGTTCGGGCATGCATCCGCTTCTGAACCTGATCCTGATTCTGCTGGCCCTGTTCGGCGCCATGGTGATCGGCGTCTCGCTGCGCATGGGCTCGGTCGAGAAGGGCGGCGCGGTGATCGATCACTGGCTCGGCGAAGGCGGCGCCCACATGGAGCGGCTCATCAAGTCGATGTAGCGGCCCGCGACCACCGCAAGAAAAGTCACAGGCTGTAGCGGAATCTGGTCGACCGGGTTAGAAGGCGCGCCCATGAGCACGCCCCAAAAGCCCATGGCCGAATTGGCCGCCGAGTTCGGCCTGAAACCCGCCGAATATGACGTCGTCCTGGCCCGCCTGGGCCGAGAGCCCAATCTCGTTGAGCTGGGCGTCTTCTCGGTGATGTGGTCCGAGCACTGCTCGTACAAGTCCTCCAAGAACCAGCTGAAGAAGTTCCCGATCGACGGGCCGCGCGTCATCTGCGGTCCGGGCGAGAACGCCGGCGTCATCGACATTGGCGACGGCGACGCGATCATCTTCAAGATGGAGAGCCACAACCACCCCTCGTATATCGAGCCCTATCAGGGCGCGGCGACGGGCGTGGGCGGCATCATGCGCGACGTCTTCACGATGGGCGCGCGGCCGATCGCCCTGCTGAACGCCCTGCGCTTCGGCGATCCCGAGCACCCCAAGACCAAGCGCCTGGTGGATGGCGTGGTCGCCGGCATCGCCGGCTACGGCAACTGCGTGGGCGTGCCCACGGTCGCGGGCGAGACCAATTTCCACAAGGGCTACAACGGCAACATCCTGGTCAACGCCATGTGCGTGGGCCTGGCCAAGGCCGACAGCATCTTCTACTCGGCCGCCCCGGGCCCGGGCCTGGCGGTCGTCTATTTCGGCTCCAAGACCGGCCGTGACGGCATCCACGGCGCGACCATGTCCTCGACCGAGTTCACCGCGGACTCCGAGGAGAAGCGCCCCACCGTGCAGGTCGGCGACCCCTTCGCCGAGAAGCTGCTGATCGAGGCCACCCTCGAGCTGATGGCCACCGGCGCGGTCGCCGCCATCCAGGACATGGGCGCGGCGGGCCTGACCTCGTCGTCGGTCGAGATGGCCGGCAAGGGCGGCGTCGGCATCGAGCTGAACATGGACATGGTCCCGCAGCGCGAGACCGGCATGTCGGCCTATGAGATGATGCTGTCGGAAAGCCAGGAGCGCATGCTGGCGGTCCTGAAGCCCGGCCGCGAGCAGGACGGCCACGCTATCTTCGAGAAGTGGGGCCTGGACGCCGCGGTCATCGGCTACACCACCGACACCGGCCGCTTGGTGTTGAAGCACCACGGCGAGACGGTCTGCGACGTGCCGCTGGCGCCGCTGTTCGACGATGCGCCGCTGTATGACCGTCCCTGGGTCCAGCCCAAGCTGGACGCCCGCCTCGACCCGGCCAAGATCCCCGCACCGATCGACTGGAACGAAGCCGTCCTGAAGATCGTCGGCTGCCCCGACATGGCCTCCAAGCGCTGGCTGTGGGAGCAGTACGACCGCCACGTCATGGCCGACACGCTGGAAGACAGCGCTACGGGCTGCGACGCCGGCATCGTGCGCATCCATGGCTCGGGCAAGGCGATCGCCGTCACCAGCGACTGCACCCCGCGCTACGTCCAGGCCGACCCCTATGAAGGCGGCAAGCAGGCCGTCGCCGAGGCTTGGCGCAACCTGACGGCCGCCGGCGCCCTGCCGATCGCCATCACCGACAACCTCAACTTCGGCAGCCCCGAAAAGCCCGAGACCATGGGCCAGATCGTGCGCGCCACCGACGGCATGGCCGAGGCCTGCCGCGTGCTGGACTTCCCGGTCGTGAGCGGCAATGTCAGCCTCTACAACGAGACCAACGGCGTCGCCATTCCGCCGACCCCGACCGTCGGCGCCGTGGGCCTGCTGGACGACTACGACCTGCGCACGGGCTTCGGGAACGTCGCCGAGGGCGACACCTTGATCCTGATCGGCGAGACGCACGGCGAACTGGGCGCCTCGATCTATCTGCGCGAGATCCTGGGTCGTGAGGACGGCGCCCCGCCGCCGGTCGATCTTGCCCTTGAGCGCAAGAACGGCGACTTCGTGCGTGGCCTGATCAGCTCGGGCCTGCTGGCCGGCGTCCACGACCTGTCGGACGGCGGCCTGCTGATCGCCGCGGCCGACATCGCCCTGGCCAGCAAGGTCGGCGTCACCCTGAACGCCTCCAGCGCCGCCCACGCTCACCCCTACCTGCTGGGCGAGGACCAGGCTCGCTACCTGATCGCCACGCCGGATCCCGACGCGGTGCTGGAAGCAGCCAAGGACGCCGGCGTCCACGCCAATCTGGCCGGCGTTGCGGGCGGTGACACGTTCTCGTCGAAAGATCTGTTTAGCGTCTCGCTCGACGCCCTGCGCTCGGCTCACGAAGCCTGGCTGCCGGGCTACATGAACGCACCGAAGGCTTGATCGACATGCGCATCCTCGCCCCATCCTTGACGTCTTTGGCCGCCGTCGCCGCTCTCGTGCTGAGCGCCTGCGCGCCGACTGCCGAACCCGCCGCACCGTCGGCCCAGACCTTGGCCGCGCAGTGCTCGGCCAAGGGCGGCGCGATCCAGCCCGTCGGCAGGGCCCAGATCCCGACCTGCGTCGTCCCCTATGCCGACGCCGGCAAGGCCTGCACCGACAAGAGCCAGTGCGAAGGCGCCTGCATCCTGGAAGGCAATGTGGAAGCCGCGGGCGACGTCACCGGCCAGTGCCAGAAGACCAATCGCCAGTTCGGCTGCTACGCCAAGGTGGTGAACGGCAAGTCGACCGGCGCGATCTGCGTCGACTAGGCGCGGGCGCGGAACCTTCTCGTCCCCGCGCCTCTATCCTGATGCACGGGATGGAGACGACGATGAAGGTTCGCGGGTTCACGATCGCCGACGCGCCGATGGAGCGCTCGCCCGGCCAGGACGCCGACATCTTCGCCGGCAATCTGGTCGATGAGCGCGACGGCGGTGCGATCACCATCGGCTACGGCCGCTATGGGCCGGACCAGAGCCTCAGCGAGACGATGGCCGTCGATGACGTGATGATCGTTCTGGAAGGGCGCATCTCGGTCTCGACCGAAGCCGGCGTCGTCACCGCCGGTCCCGGCGAAATCATCTACATGCCCAAGGGCGAAGCGGTGACCATTCGCGCGCACAAGGACGGCGCGGTGACGGCTTATGTCACCCATCCGCATTGGCGAGAGGCGCGCGACTAGGCCGCGTGCGTCCGCCCCGACCAGCGCGCCACCGCCTCCAACAGCTTGGTCGGGCTGATCGGCTTGCCCAGGTGGTCGTCCATGCCCGCCGCCAGGCATGTGGCGATCTGTTCGGGCAGGACGTTGGCGGTCATGGCCACGATCGGGGTCGCCGCGCCGCGCGCGCCCTCCATGGCCCGAATCTCACGAGTGGCGGTCAGGCCGTCCATGATCGGCATCTGCACATCCATCAGGACGAGGTCGAAGTGGCCCTGGCGCATGGCTTCGACGCCGGCGACGCCGTCATTGGCGGTCTCAACGTCGACGCCAAACGGCTCCAGCATGGTCTTGACCAGCTCGCGATTGACCGCGTTGTCCTCGACCAGCAGCAGGCGCACGCCGGCCTCGCTGTCCAGCAGCGGCGCGGCGTCTTCCTCGGGCGCGGCCAGCTCGGCCAGTGGGCCGCGGACCTCGAACCAGAAGGTCGAGCCCTGCCCTTCGACGCTGTCGACGCCGATCTGGCCGTCCATGCGCTCGACGATGCGGCGTGAGATGGCCAGGCCCAGGCCCGTACCGCCGAACCTGCGCGAGACGGCGGCGTCGGCCTGAGAGAAGCGGTCGAAGATGTTGTCCAGGTGCTCGGGCGCGATGCCGATACCCGTGTCCCGGACCTCGCCGCGCAGAACCGCTTCCTCGCCCTCGATCTTCTGGCTCAAGGCGACGGTGATCTTGCCGTGGGCGGTGAACTTCACGGCGTTGGACAGGAAGTTCAGCAGCACCTGCGACAGGCGCGGCCCGTCCAGGTCCATGGGCTTAAGGCCCCGACCGGTCTTGACCTCGATGACCAGGCCCTTGGCGACGGCGCGCTCCTCCACCAGCGCGGCGCAGGACGAGGCCATGGCCGCCGGATCGAACGGGGCCGGATCCAGCTCCAGCCCGCCGGCCTCCAGGCGCGAGAAGTCCAGCACGTCGTTGACGACGCTGAGCAGGGTGTTGCTGGCGTCCAGGATGTGGCCGACCTGGCGGGCGGCGGTCTTGGTCAGGCCGCGCGAGCGCCGCAGCACCTCGGCGAAGCCGATGATGGCGGTGAGCGGCGTGCGCAGCTCGTGGGTCATGTTGGCCAGGAAGTCGGACTTGGCCGCCGAGGCGGTCTCGGCCAGCTCCAGGGCCTTGGCCAGGTCGATCTCCAGCTTCTTGCGCTCGGTGATGTCGCGCGAGGTGACCAGCAGGATGTTCGAGCCGTCGCCCAGTCGGGAATAGGCGCTTTCCAGCCAGACGACCGAGCCGTCCTTTCGGATGCACTCGTAGTCGGCATTGACCGGCGGCCCACCCGGCGTGAGGTTGCGGATGAGCCCCTGGACGCGGTCGAAGTCGGCTTTGCTGACCATGGCCTGAGGCGGCAGGGCCATGAACTCTTCCAGCGTGTAGCCGGTGACCCGCTCGATACTGGGCGAGCTGTAGACCCGCTCGCCCTTCGGCGACCACAGGGCCACGTGGTCCGTCAGGTTGTCGCCCAGCAGCCGATACAGGCGCTCGGCCTCCTCGGCCTCCATCCGGCGACGATCGGCCTCCTGGACGCTGGCCGAGAGGTCGTCGCGCAACCGCTCCAGCCGCATCCGCTGGCTGGTCAGCCAATAGGCCAAGGGCGTGGCCACCACGACGGCGATGGTCAGGGTGGCCAGCGGCGTATAGGCCTCGGGCGCGCTCAGGATCAGGATGTTGACGACGTAGTCCATCGCCATGGCCGCCCCCACGATGAGGGCTACCGTCGGCGCGGTCTTGAGGATCCGGTCTCTCATGACGGCCAGGCGGATGGCGGGGCTCCCAGGTCAGGCGGAATCACGATCGATCCCCCCACATTAAGGAGAGATAGCCGCGTTCCGCCAGCCGGGCGACAATTCGCCGCGACCCGAAATTCCAACAAAACCCGAGGTTTAGCGACCCGACGCTTTAGCCACGTCGTCGAGGTCCTTTTCCAGCGCCAGGCTGGCCTGGATCACCGTCGCCACCGAGCGCTTGAAGAAGTCCTGCGGCACGGTCGCAAAATCGTCCGTAGGCTTATGATACTCGGGATGGTCCTCGACCCCGAAATAGACCCACGGCACGCCCTTTTCGCCAAAGGCGTAGTGGTCGGACTGGTTGGTCCAGTTGTTCTGCTTGCCGTCGGCGTCGGTGTCGTGGCCCAGCTTCAGGGTCACCGGCGCGGTCGTGGCGACCTTGACCAGGATCGGCTTCAGGAACGGGAACGGCGAAGCGCCCGACACATAGAGCTCGTTCTTGGGGTTCTTGCTCAGCATGTCGAAATTGACGTCCAGAGCGATCGTTTCCAGCGGCACGGGCGGGGCGGCGGCGAAGGCCTTGGCGCCGCGCAGGCCGCTCTCCTCGGCGTCGACCACCGCGAAGATCACGTCATGCTTGGGGCGCTTGGCCTTGAAGGCCTCGGCGACGGCCAGCAGGCCCGCCACGCCCGAGGCGTTGTCGTCGGCGCCGTTGTAGATCTCGCCGTTGCGGACGCCCAGGTGGTCGTAATGGGCCGAGACCACCATGGCCTTGCCCGGCTTGGCGCCTTTGATGCGGGCCACCAGGTTGATCCCCTGCAGCTTGGTTCCGTCGCGCTTGGAGAACTCGAAAGGCTGCTCGAACGCAGCGCCGACCGGCGAAAGGCCGATCTCCTTGAAGCGCGACAGGATGTAGGCCCGCGCCTTCTCCGAGCCGGGCGTGCCGGGCGCGCGGCCCTGCATGTCGTCGGCCGACAGGGTGCGGATGTCGTCGATGGCCTTGTCCCCGGGGCCTGCAAAGGCCGGCGTGGCGACAGCGGCGGAGAGGATCGCGGCGGCGATCAGAGCGGAAAGACGGGTCATGGCGCCTACATGCCGTGCGCGACGCGGCGAATTCAATTAAATCTCGGTCATATCGCCGTGGACCCTTCTGACCAACGCTGTCAGCTTAGGCGCGTTCTTAAGGAATCTCGGCCACATAGACCCTCCAGAGACCGGAGTCTCCCCAGTGCCCATGTCCCACGCCGAGCTCGAGGCCCGCCTCACCACGGCCTTCCCGGATTCCGAGATCGTGCTGACCGACCTGGCCGGCGACAACGACCACTGGAAGGCCCGCATTGTCTCGCCCGCCTTCAAGGGCCTGCCGCGCGTGCGCCAGCACCAGCTGGTCAACAAGGCCCTGGCCGACGTCCTGGGCGGCACGCTGCACGCCCTGGCCCTCGAAACCGCGGCTCCGGCCGAATAAGGAGCCACGGTGCGCTATCGTCCCTTCGGATCCACGGGCATGGCGATTTCGGCGCTCACCTTGCGCCTGGCCGATGGCTCGCGCCTCCGGGCCAGCGACTGGCGCGCCCTGATCTTCACGGCCCTGGAAAACGGCATCAACAGCTTCCAGGTCGAGGGTGACTCCCCCGACCTGCTGAAGGGCGCGTCCGAGGCCTTCGCCAGCGTCGAGCGGCGACTGCTGTTCCTGACCTGGCGGGTGCGCGGCGACGCGGCGACCCTGGGCCAGCAGGCGGTGGACGGCTTGCTGACCTCGGCCTTCGAAGGCTTGTCGCTGGACTATCTGGACCTCGTGCTGATCAACGACCCGCTGGGGCCGGCGTTGCCGCCGCCCTATGAGGCCGGCCTGCGGTCGCTGTTCGACGCTCACGCCGTGCGCGGCCTGGGCGTCGCCAGCCGCGGCGACATCGATCCGCGCCTGCTGAAGAACGAGATGGTCACGACCATCTCCTCGCCGTTCAACCTGTCGTCCGGCTGGGCCGAGCGCCATCGCATCCGTCACGCCTCGACGCATGATTTCGCGGTGATCGGCGAGGACTTCTGGCCCCAGGCCCTGCACGAGGGCGGCGAGATGGCCGCGCCCAAGCCGTCTCTGTGGCGGCGGCGGTCCGATCCTCTTGCCGACATGGGCGGCTACGAGTTCCTGCACGCCACCCAGGGCTGGAGCGCCGAGGATATCTGCCTGGGCTACGCCCTGACCGAGCCGTCGCTTTCGACCGTGCGCATCACCGCCGACACCCGCGCCGACGTCGAGCGCCTGGCCGCCGTGGTTGAGCGCGACCTGCCCAACGGCGTCTGCGCCCAGATCGAGATGGCCCGCTTCTCGGCCCAGGAACGCGAGAAGGCGGCGGGGCGCACTTGACCGCCCCCTCTTGACCCAAAGGCCCACGGCGCCTAGCTGAAAGCCTTGAGTTCCAGGACCATCGCCATGACCGACGTCGCCTCCTCCCCCGCCCTCGACTTCATCGCCAAGACTGTGGCCGATCATCCGGTCGTGGTCTTCATGAAGGGCGTGCCGGACCAGCCGCGCTGCGGCTTCTCGTCGGTCGTCGTGCAGATCCTCGACCACCTGGGCGTCGAGTTCATCGGCGTCGACGTCCTGCAGGACGATGACCTGCGTCAAGGCATCAAGACCTTCACCGACTGGCCGACCATCCCGCAGCTGTATGTGAAGGGCGAGTTCGTCGGCGGCAGCGACATCATCCGCGAGATGTTCCAGTCGGGCGAGCTGAAGACCTTCTTCGTCGAACAGGGCGTTCTGGCGGCGTGAGCCGACTGTTCGTCCCGCCTTCGGACGCCTATTCCCTGACCTTCCAGCCCAAGGCGTCGGACATCGACGCCAACGGCCACGTCAACAACGTGGTCTATCTTGGCTGGGCTCAGGACCTGGCCATCGCCCACTGGGAAGCGTGGGCCAGCGAAGAGCAGCGCGCGCCCTGGAGCTGGATCGCGCGCCGCCACGAGATCGACTACCGCCGCGAACTGCTGCCGGGCGAGATCGCCACCGGCTACACCTGGGTCGGCGAGCTCAAAGGGCCGCGCTTCGAGCGCTATGTCCGCATCGACGGCCCGGACGGCGAGATGTGCGCCCAGAGCCGCACCGACTGGGTGCTGCTCGACATCGCCGCCAAGCGCCCCGCGCGGGTGCTGCCCTGGATGGTCGAGCGCTTCACGCCGAAGGGCTGAACCTCACGCCGAGGGCGTGGCGGGGCGATAGATCTTCAGGATCCGCAAGCCATTGCACTTCGAGCATGTGCCCAAGGTGTATTTCGTCCCGGCCGCGCCGTAGCGAACTCCGCCCACCGACGCGAGAGACTTCTGGCGGCCGCACTTGGTGCACTGGATCTTCCATTCGCGCGACTGGCTGGCGATGTCCTCGACCAGATTGCCGACGCTCTTTCGGATGAAATTGAACACGCCGCGCGCTCCTCAGGAAACCGGATTGGCGATGACGATGCGCTCGGCATGCGTCAGGCCCAGTTCATCATAGGTAAAGCGCAGTTCGGCCGAGCCAACCGCCCCCTTGCAAGTCTCCAGCCGCCGCCGCGCGAAGGCGACCACCGCGTGGCCGTCCTTGCGGTCGACGCGGAACACGAAGTCGGCCTTGGCCGCGCAGCCCTTCGAGGTCACGCGGATCGTCAGAGCGTCCGGACCAGCGTGCGCCGCCAGTAGAGGCTCCAGTTCCGGAAAAGCCTCGCCCGGCGTGGCCGCCATCAGCGCGGGCGTCGTCGCGCATCCGACCAGCCCGAAGGCCGCTCCGGCGATCACCAAACCTCTGCGCGAAAGAACGAAGTTCATCGACCTCTGTACGAACCGCCGAAACTAGGCTGAAGATCGCCCACCGCTGGCGACAAGGCCAGCCTTTCGGGAGCGTGTCGTGCGTCTTCGTTCCGCTTTGCTGGCCGCGTCGCTGGTCGGCGCGCTTGCCGCTCCTGCTTATGCCGCTGACTACAAGAAGCTCGACGCCGAAATCGACCGGCTGATGACCGCCGGCAAGATCCAGGGCGTCGCCGTGGCCGTGGTCGATGGCGGCAAGGTCTCGCACGTCGTCGCCAAGGGCGGCCGCAACGCCAAGGGCGATCCGCTACAGGCCGACACGATCATGTACGCCGCCTCCATCACCAAGGCGACGTTCGCCTATTACGTCATGATGCTGGTCGACGAAGGCAAGCTGGACCTCGACAAGCCGATCTCCGCCTATCTGCCCAAGCCCCTGCCCGAGTACGAACAGTACGCGGACCTGGCCAAGGACCCCCGCTGGCGGGCCATCACCCCGCGCATGCTGATGACCCATTCGGCGGGCTTTCCCAACTTCCGCTGGCTGAACCCGGACGAGAAGCTGGACATCAAGTTCGATCCCGGCAGCCGCTACGCCTATTCCGGCGAGGGCATCAACCTGATGCAGTTCGTCATCGAGAAGGGCCTCTCCCTGAACGTGGGCGAGGAGATGAACCGTCGCCTGTTCCAACCCCTGGGCATGACCCGCTCCAGTATGACCTGGCGCGACGACTTCAAGGGCAACCTCGCCGACGGCCAGCACGAGGACGGCAAGTGGGAGGACCACGACGACCGCTCCAGCGTGAAGGCGGCCGGCTCGCTGGACACCACGATCTCGGACATGGGCAAGCTCGCGGCGGCCATGGCCTCGGGCTGGGGCCTATCATCCAAGGCCCAGGCCGAGCGGGTGAAGCCCAGCCTGCCGATCAAGGTCGCCCACGAGTTCCCGCCTCTGGCCGCCGACATCGGTCCGGACAACGCCAGGATCGGCCTGGCGGCCGGCATCGGCGTCGTGGTGCATGACGGGCCCGCCGGACACGCCTTCTTCAAGGGCGGCCACAACGACATCACCGACAACATCCTGGTCTGCGTCGAGAAGGGCCGCCGCTGCGTGGTGGTGCTGACCAACAACGGCGTCGGCGCCCGCATCTTCCCGCCGCTGGTCAGGGCGGCGCTGGGCGAGACAGGCACGCCGTGGAGCTGGGCCTATAACCCGGTCCGGCCGGTAGAGCGCTAGCCCCAGGGGCCCTGGTTACGGCCTTCGCTGGGTGGAACCAGCGTCGGCGCGGGCTCTGGACGTCGCACCGCCGTCCCCTGCCCCACGCCCAGTCGCATCAGGGCCTCGACGCGGTTGCGGGTCGACGGGTGGGTCGAGAACAGGTTGTCGGCGCCCTTCCCGTTCAGCGGGTTGATGATGAACATGTGGGCCGTGGCGGGATTGCGTTCGGCCTCGTAGTTCACATAGCCGCCACGGGCATAGGCCTCGATCTTCTCCAGCGCGCGCGCCAGGGCGGCGGGGTCGCCGCCGATCTCAGCGCCGATGCGGTCGGCCTCGTATTCCCGGGCGCGGCTGATGGCCATCTGCACCAGCATGGCGGCGATGGGCGCCAGGATGGCGATGGCCATCGCGCCAATCAGGCCGCCGCGATTGTCCTCATCCCCCGAGCCACCGAAGAAGAACGCGAAATTGGCCAGGGCCGAGATCGCGCCGGCGATGGTCGCCGTCACGGTCATGGTCAGGGTGTCGCGGTTCTTCACGTGCGCCAGCTCGTGGGCCATCACGCCGCGGATTTCGTCGCGGGTCAGCAGGCTGAGCAGGCCGGTCGTCGCGGCGACGGCGGCATGGGCCGGGTCTCGACCGGTGGCGAAGGCGTTGGGCTGGTCGCTCTGGATCACGGTCACGCGCGGGCGCGGCAGGCCGGCCTTCGCCGCCATCTCGGCCACATCGATCGCGTAGTTGCGGATCAACGGCTCGGGGTGGCTCTCGTCCACTTCCTGGGCGCCATAGGTCCGCAGCACGATCTTGTCGGCGTTCCAGTACGAGAAGGCGTTCAGCGCCACGGCGAAGGCCAGGGCGATCAGCATGCCGGTTGGGCCGCCGATCAGATAGCCCGCGCCCATGAACAGCGCCGTCAGGCCCGCCAGCAGCAGATAGGTCTTGAAGTGGTTCATGGCGTCGTCAGTCGAAGATGTCGAAAAGGTCGAAGCGCTTCTTCTTATGGCCGTGCTGGCCGGGACGGCGATAACGATCGTCGTCGTCATCGTCGTAGCGCTTGTGACTATCGTGGTGATGGTCAGGACGCGTATAGGGGCGCGGCTGATTGTAGATCGCCTGGGTCTCCTCGCGCTCCAGGGACATCAGCTTTTCAAGCTCTCCCCGGTCCAGCCAGACGCCACGGCAACGCGGGCACATGTCGAACTCGACGCTGGCGCGCTGCACGGCCTGCATGGAGCCGTCGCAGTTGGGGCACATCAGAAGGGGCATGGTCGAACCTCCGGTCCAAAGGATGGAACGGGTGTCCTCGATGACAGGCGGCGCCTTTGGGGAGGGGGGCGGTGGCAGCCGGACCCAAGACATCGAGAACACCCGATGCGGTCCGACATCACGAGTGCTTGCATCACTCGCCAGAGGGGCCCGGTCCCGCCCGACTAACCTGGGGTGGGCGAAGCGAGGGTTCAAGGGCCGCCTGGCCCTTAAGGAGCGCAACAAAAAAGGCCCCGGATCGCTCCGGGGCCTTTTCCGTTGGTTCGGATCCGACGCTTACGAAGCGTAGAATTCGACGACCAGGTTCGGTTCCATCTTCACCGGATACGGAACTTCCGAGAGTTCCGGAGCGCGGACGAAGGTGGCCGACAGGCCCTTGGCGTCGACCGACACGTACTCGGCGAAGTCGCGCTCGTTCGAGGCGACGGCTTCGAGCACGAGAGCCATGTTGCGCGACTTTTCGCGAACCGCAATCACGTCACCGGCCTTGCAGCGGTACGACGGGATGTTCACGCGCTTGCCGTTCACGGTCACGTGGCCGTGGTTCACGAACTGGCGGGCGGCGAACACGGTCGGCACGAACTTGGCGCGATAGACGATGGCGTCCAGGCGCGACTCGAGCAGAGCGATCAGGTTCTCCGAGGTGTTGCCCTTGCGGCGAGCAGCTTCCTCGTAGGTGCGCGAGAATTGCTTCTCGGTCAGGTTACCGTAGTAGCCCTTCAGCTTTTGCTTGGCGCGCAGCTGCAGGCCGAAATCCGAAACCTTTTGCTTGCGGCGTTGGCCGTGCTGGCCAGGACCGTACGAGCGTTGGTTGACCGGCGACTTCGGACGACCCCACAGGTTTTCACCCATACGACGGTCGATTTTGTACTTGGCGCTATGGCGCTTGGACATAGGTCACTCTTCTATTCGATCCGGGCCGGCTCCCCTTGAAAAGAGGTGCGATCTCAACGGCGGCTTCGGGTCAATCCGTCATGCGTTTTCCGCGCCGTCCGGCAAGCCGGCGGCGTGAAGGGGTGGCTTATGAGGGAGAGAGGCTAGGGAGTCAATGTTGGCGGCTGACGCCCTATCCCAAATCCAGCAAGGTCACGGACTTCTGGCGCAGGCGCGCCACGCGCCGCCGATGCTCGATCAAACGCCATAGGCTGAAGGCCGTCCCGACGAAGATCGAGAACAGGGCCGGCAACACCCACCAGAAGCTCGTCAGGCTACCGTCCTTCCAGTCCATGACTAGGCCATAGAGGAACGACCCGGCCACGGTCGCGCCAAAGCGCCACCAGAGCGCCTTCGGGCCACCGTCCACGATCCAGGTCGCCATAGCGTGGAGGAAGGACATGTGCATGGCGCGAGAATACAACCTAACCGCGTGAGCGTCCAGCAACTAGAGTCGTCCGGCGTGCCACTCCAGATGCTCGCCAACGAAGGTCGAGATGAAGAAGTAGCTGTGGTCGTAGCCGTCCTGGCGTCGGACCGTGACCTTGCGGCCGGCCTTGTCGGCGGCGGCTTCGATCAGCTCAGGCTTCAGCTGATTTTCCAGAAAGCTGTCGGCCAGGCCCTGGTCGATCAGGATGTCGTCGAAGCTCGTCCCCGCCCCGTCCTCGATCAGCGCGCAGGCGTCGTGAGCGCGCCAAGTCGCGCGGTCCGGGCCAAGATAGGCCGTCATCGCCTTGTCGCCCCACGGGCAGTTCAGCGGCGAGACGATCGGCGAGAAGGCGCTGACCGACTTGAAGAGGCCCGGATTGCGCAGGGCGATCGTCAACGCGCCGTGGCCGCCCATCGAGTGGCCGAAGATCCCGCGTCGCGCCGGGTCCAACGGGAAGGCGCCGTCGACAGCCTCCAGCAAATCCTTCGTGACGTAAGAGTACATCTGGAAATGCGGCGCCCAAGGGGCCTGGGTGGCGTCGACATAGAAGCCCGCGCCCTGCCCCAGGTCATAGGCCGGATCGTCGGCCACGCCCTCGCCCCGCGGCGAGGTGTCGGGCGCGACGATCGCGATCCCGTGCTCGGCCGCATAGGCGTAGACGCCCGACTTCACCGTGAAATTGTCCTCGGTGCAGGTCAGGCCCGACAGCCAGACGAGATAAGGGAACGGCCCCTCCCCGTCCGGCGTCCACACCGTGAACTTCATCGGCGTACCCGTGCTGGCGCTGTCGTGCTTGCAGTACCGCAGCGTCCCGCCGTGAACGCGGTGCGTAGCCGTGGTTTCGACGGCCACTAGAACGTCACCACGGTCCGGATGCTCTCGCCGGCGTGCATCAGGTCGAAGGCCTTGTTGATGTCTTCCAGCGGCAGAACGTGGGTGATCATCGGGTCGATCTGGATCTTGCCGTCCATGTACCAGTCAACGATCTTCGGCGTGTCGGTGCGGCCGCGGGCGCCGCCGAAGGCCGTGCCCTTCCAGACCCGGCCAGTGACCAGCTGGAACGGACGGGTCGAGATCTCCTTCCCCGCCTCGGCCACGCCGATGATGATGCTCTCGCCCCAGCCGCGATGGCAGGCTTCCAGCGCCTGGCGCATGACCGTGGTGTTGCCGGTGGCGTCGAAGGTGTAGTCCGCGCCGCCGTCGGTCAGGGCCACCAGGTGCTGAACCAGGTCGCCGTCGATGGTCTTGGGGTTGACGAAGTGGGTCATGCCGAACTTGCGGCCCCACTCTTCGCGATCCGGGTTCAGATCGACGCCGACGATCATGTTGGCGCCGACCAGCTTCAGGCCCTGGATAACGTTCAGGCCGATGCCGCCCAGGCCGAAGACGATGGCGTTGGCGCCCGGCTCGACCTTGGCGGTGTTGGTCACCGCGCCCACGCCCGTGGTCACGCCGCAGCCGCAATAGCAGGCGGTCTTGAACGGCGCGTCGCGACGGATCTTGGCCACCGCGATCTCGGGCAGCACCGTGTAGTTCGAGAAGGTCGAGCAGCCCATGTAGTGGGCGATGGCCTGGCCCTTGTACGAGAAGCGGCTGGTGCCGTCCGGCATCAGGCCCTTGCCCTGGGTGGCGCGGATGGCCGTGCAGAGGTTGGTCTTGCCGCTGAGGCAGCTTTTGCACTGGCGGCATTCGGGCGTGTAGAGCGGAATCACGTGATCGCCGACGGCCACCGACGTGACGCCCGGGCCGATCTCGACCACCACGCCCGCGCCCTCGTGGCCCAGGATCGACGGGAAGATGCCTTCGCTGTCCAGGCCGTCCAGCGTGTAGGCGTCGGTGTGGCAGACGCCGGTCGCCTTGATCTCGACCATCACCTCGCCGAACTTCGGCCCTTCCAGGTCGACCTCGACGATCTCCAGCGGCTGCTTGGCGGCGAAAGCGACGGCGGCGCGGGTCTTCATCTGCGAGTCTCCTAGAGGGCGAACGGGCGCAATCTGCCGTCGAAGCGGCGCTGGGTCGAGCAAAAGACGAGCCCATTTTTCACCCGCCGTCGTGACCATGGTTCATCGAACAACTAGGGTCCCGAGCTTCGCCGCCGGAGCCCGTCCATGACCAAGACCCTCAACGTCGCCCTGCTGGGCTATGGCATGGCGGGCAAGGTGTTCCACGCCCCGCTGATCGCCGCCACGCCGGGCCTGACGCTGAAGACCGTGGTCACCTCACGGACGGATCAAGTCGCCGCCGACCATCCGGGCGCAAGCGTGGTTCCCGACATCGCCACCGCCTTGGCCGATTCCGCGATCGACCTGGTTGTGGTCGCCACGCCCGACGCCGTCCACGCCGAGCATGGCCGCGCGGCCCTGGCGGCCGGCAAGGCGGTGCTGATCGACAAGCCGTTCGCTACCTCGCTGGACGACGCCAAGGCCCTGGCCGAGCAGGCGAGCCACGCCGGCCTGCTGCTCAGCGTGTTCCACAACCGCCGCTGGGATAGCGATTTCCTCACGATCCAGAAGCTGATCGCCGACGGCGCTCTGGGCGAGGTCACCCAGTTCGAGTCCCGCTACGACCGCTTCCGCCCCGTCGTCGTCGACCAGTGGAAGGAAAAGGCCGGCGCGGGAACCTGGTATGGCCTCGGCCCGCACCTCGTCGACCAGGCCCTGCAGCTGTTTGGCCTGCCGACCGCCGTTTACGCCGACTTCGCTGTGCAGAAAGACGGCGGCGAGGCCGTCGACTACTGCCACGTGCTGCTGCGCTATCCGCGCCTGCGGGTGATCCTGCACGCCTGCCAATTGGCCCCGGTCAACGACCTGCGCTTCGTCGTGCACGGGACAGGCGGCAGCTTCGTCAAGCACGGCCTGGACCCGCAGGAGGCCGCCCTGGCCGCCGGCGGCAAGCCCGGCGGCGAAGGCTGGGGCGTCGATCCGCGCCCCGGAGTCCTCACCCGCGTCGAGGGCGGCTCGGATTTCACGAGCCTGCCCGGCGACTACCTGGCCTTCTACGCCGCCCTGCGCGACGCCCTGAACGGCGCGGGCCCGAGCCCGTCGAACCCCGCCGACGCCCTGGCGACCATGACCGTCATGGACCTGGCCATGCGCAGCGCGCAGGAACGGCGGGAACTGCTCACTTCGTGGCCTTGACCTCGGCGATCAGCTTGCGGATCTCTGCCAGGACGGGTTCGAACTGGTTGGCCTGCATGTAGTGGTTTGAGTTCGGCACGGTGACGTTCCGCCCCCGGGTGGACCGCGCCGCCAAGGCCGCATGCCCGCGCTTCAAGACCGCCTCGACGGACTGGTTGAAGGCGTCCGACGCGCCGGGCGTGGGCGGGAACTGGGTTCGCGTCAGCACCACCAAAGGCAGCGCGCCCCAGTCCTTTTGGGGTCCCGTGTCCTCGTCGATATGGCCATACTCCGAGGCGATCGTCTCCCACCGCTCTGGCCGCTGGTAGACGGGCAGCATCCGCGCCGCCTCGTCACGCGTGTAGTACGGCAGCTTGGCCCCGAAGCAGCCTTGCGGGGCCTCCAGCGTCATCTCGTGGCTGCGCGCCTTGGCGGCGCAGTTGGACCACTTCGCGTAGGCCTTGGTCCGCAACCCGTCGAAGAGCGCCTGGTCGGCAGGCGACAGGTTCAGGTCGTCCTGGCCATAGAAGCCCGGATCGACTAGCACCATGCCGGCGACGTCCTTGGGGAAGCGCTCATAGTAGTAAGGCGCATACCGGCCGCCGATCGAGTGCCCGATCAGCACGAACGGCTTGCGCACGCCGGCCTTGCGCAGCAGGGCATGCAGGTCGTCGGTGACGTTGCGCGGCGTGCGGGGCTGGTCCGAAGCCGGGCTCTGGCCATAACCCGCGCGGTCGTAGAAACAGGTGCGGTTGGTCTTGCTGAGCTCGGCCTGGATGTACTGCCAGTCCAGGATCGTTCCGCCCAGGGCCTGCTCGAAGACCAGAGTGGGTGCGCCCTGGCCGATGCAGACCATGTTCAGCTGTCGACCGCCGCCGATATCGACCAGGCGCTTGTCCAGCATCTCCGGGCTGCTGCCCGCCGTCATCGCCGGCGCCCGCGCCGACGCCAGGGCGGGCCACAGACACACCAACGCCAATACCCCCATCCCAAGACCGCGCATTACCCCTCCCTGCTGAAGCTCGAGCTCAACCTCGGGTGGGGTCGCGGCGATTCTGTGACCGCCCTCAGACCTCCACCACCGCCGGCATGCGGAAGCGGCCGTCCAGCAGTTCGGCCTTGGGCAGATAGGCGCGCAGGTACATCGCGAACGGTCCCGACTTCGGCGCGGGCAGCCAGTTGGCGGTCCGGTCGCCGCCCGGGTCGGCGCGGCCGATCCACAGATCCAGCGTGCCATCGGCGTTGCGCTTCAGGCCCGGCGTGCGGTCGCCGATGGCGTAGCGCTTGAGCGGATTGTCGGTGAAGAAGAACTGGCCGTCTGCGGTGGCCTCATACATCGACAGCGACCAGAAACCGTCCAGCGGCAGCTGCGCCGGCAGGCTCAGGCGATAGGGGCCATCGCCCGTGAAGGTGCCCGCCCCGTCGTCGCCAGCCGCCTTCAGGTACATGGCCTCGGCCACCGGCAGCGCGCCCAGTCCCTGCAGGGCGACGATGGCGCGGTAGAGATAGTCCTGACCGTAGTCGCCGAGGTTCGGACGCGGATACGACCAACCACCTGTGAACACCTGCCGCCCCTTGGCGAAGACGGTGATCATCTTGGCCTCGGCGACGCCAGCCGCGGCCGCGCCGTCGTTGAACGGGCCCGCGCCCAGGAAGGCGGCGGTGCGGCGCAGGGTCCTCTGGTCGGTCGGCGGAGCCGGATCGCTGGCCAGCAAGGCGCGGGCGGTCGCGAAATAGTCGGCCGGCTTGGCGTCACGTGCGGCATAGGCGGCGACAGGACCGCCGGCCGCCCCCTTCAGCACGAAGCCGTCCTGGGCCTTGTGGGTGGCGGCCAGGTCGTCGCCGCCGTCGGTCAGGATGCGGATCAGCAGCCAGGCGTGCGGCGTGGCGATGCGGACGGGGTTCGGTCCCATCGAGGCTTGGCCGGGTCCGACCAGGGTGAAGGTCCCGCCCTCGCCGCCGATCGTGCGCGTGCCCAGCACGACGTTGTTGTTGGTGAACATGTCCATCACCGCCACCGAGAAGTAGCGCTGCCCCATCGGCGGGATGGTCAGGGTCACCGGCCCCTTGGAAAGGTCCAGGAAGGCCGGAGAATACAGGGTGTCGTTGTTGGGTGTCGTGACCCAGCGGGCCGTGTGGTCCGACAGGGTGCGGGTGTGGCGCAGCGCGTTGACCGCTGCGCCCGGGATCTTGAGAATCCGCTCGCGCGTGGTGGCCATCTCGATCAGCGGCAGGGCGTAGAGATAGGCGTCTCGCGCGGCGGTGGCGTCTCCGTCCGCCGCACGGGCCAAGGTCGGGACCAGGCCCAGCACGCCGCCCACGGCCAGCAGTTCACGACGGTTCATGCCGCCCTCCCCAACATCTGTTTGAAGGGAGTGAACGCGGGATCGTCGGTGGCGGCAAGAGCCGATCAGAGGTTCAGGGCTTGGGGGCCTTGGCCGGGTCGACATAGACCGTATCGGTCGGACCCCAGCCGGTGATCTGGACTACCGCCGGCTGCTGGCGGGTCAGGGCGAAGTGCGGCGCGTCCTTGGGTTCGCGATAGAAGCTGCCCGGCGGCAACGCCTTGACCAAGGCGTCGCCGGCCGCCTCGCCATAGCCGAAGAACCAGGTCCCGGAGATGACCGTCGCCGTGCGCGGGTCCTTGTGGGTGTGGGCCTGGATGCGGGTATTGGCCGGCACACGGATCTCGATCGTGTAGAGGCCGGGCTGGCTGGGATCGCCCGACAGCACGCGGGTCTGGATGCCGGCGACGCCGGACGTGCCGGCCTTGGCGCTGGTGGTGGCCAGCGCCGTGATCTCGGCCGGCGTCAGGCGCAGGCCCTGGTCGGCGGATTGGGCGAAAGTCGGGCCGGCCAGCAACAGCAGGCCAACAATCAAGGTTCCGAGGCGGCGCATGGGCATCTCCTGTTGGGTGACGCCGCGATGATCGTCTCGGGATCAGGTTGCCGCTTGCAGGTTCACGCCACGCTTAGTCCAGACGCGGCGCCATCTCACTCGCCCTTGGCCGCCTTGGCCGCCGCCAGCTTGGCCAGCACCCGGCCGCGCCCCTTGCTGAGCGCGGTGATCACGCCCCGGAAGGTGCGGACCTCCTGGTCGGTCAGGCGGGCGCGGGCCAGCGGGACGCGCAGGTTGCGGACCATCGACGGCTTCTTCTCCGGCGGATGGTAGAAGCCGGCCTTGTCCAGCTCGCCCTCGAGATGCTCGTAGAGGCCCATCAGAGTCGCCTGGTCGGCGGGCTCCTCGACGTTCTGCTCGAACTTCTTCCAGGGCCGGTCGTCCTGGGTCATCTTCCATTCGTAGGCGTTGATCGACACCGCCTGAGCCAGGTTCAGCGAGCGGAAGCGCTCGTCGATCGGGATCGAGACAATGGCCTGGCACAGGGCAATGTCGTGGGTCTCCAACCCGGCGCGCTCACCGCCGAACAGCAGCCCAACCTGGCGGCCCTGCGCAACCTCGTCGGCCAGATGGCCGGCGCTTTCCCGCGGCGTGTAGACCGGCAGGCGCGTCTCGCGCGGGCGGGCCGTTGTGGCGTAGACCAGCTTCAGGTCGGCGATCGCCGCTTCCAGGGTGTCGAACACCTTGGCGTCGTCCAGCGGCCAGTGGGCGCCCGAGGCGCTGGCCCAGGCCCGCTCTTGCGGCCAGCCGTCGCGCGGCCGCACCAGGCGCAGGTCTGACAGGCCGAAATTGGCCATCACCCGGGCCACCGAGCCGATGTTCTCGGCCAGCTGGGGCTCGTTGAGGATCACGCAGGGCGGGATGGGCTTGAAGTCTTCGGTCATCCGCACCCTTTGCCGCCGACTAGACGTCCGATGCAAGTCCTAGCGCAGCCAAGCTGTCACAGCCGCGTTTAGCGGACATGTCGCGCCGCGCCCTCCTGACCGCCCTCCTCGTCCTGCCCGTGCTCGCCGCCTGCGGTGAGAAGCCGATGCTGGGCCAGCAGGAACCGGCCATGAAGCCCAAGGCGCTGCAGAAGCGCATCGAGGCCATCGCCGCCCGCGCCGCGCCGGCCACATTGGGCGTGGCGGTCGAGGACCTGGGCACGCGCCAGGTCTGGGCCTTCAACGGTGACCGGCCCTTCCCGCTGGGCGGGGCCGCGCGCATCCCGATCCTGGCAAGCGTGATGGCCGAGACCGAGGCGGGCCAGCTGCAGCTCAGCGAGGTCATGCCCGTCCGCGATGTCGATCTTTCGCCGCCGCCCAGCGCCGTCGCCGACGCCTGGCCGGCGCGCCAGAGCTGGAGCATCGCCGAGCTGGAGCCGCTGGCCCGCGCCGGCGACAATACGGCGCTGGATCTCCTGATCGACCGGGTCGGCGGGCCCGGCGCCGTCAATGGCTGGCTGGACGTCAAGCGTATCGACCATGTCAGCGTCGACCGCTATCGCCGCCAGATCGCCACCGACGCCCGAGGCCTGCCCTCGTTCCGCGCCGAATGGAAAGGCGAGACGGCGTGGCGCAAGGCCGTCGACGCCGTGCCGGCCGACCAACGCGCCCAGGCAGCCCGGGCGCGGGCCAGCGATCCGCGCGACACCGCGACGCCCGTAGGCTTGCTGCGGCTGCTGGAAGCCTTCACCAATCGCGAGCTGTTCTACAAACCGGACCCAGCCCGCCTTCTGGGTCGTGATCCGGGCTATCTGGCCAAGGCGCTGCCAGACGGCGCGAAGATCATCCAGTCGGCCGGCGCTGCAGCGCCCGACCTGGGCGTCCAGCCGACGAACCACGCCGTCGCCTTCGTCGAGCTGAAGGACGGCCGCCGCATCGCCTTCGTCGTCTTCCTGACCGCCTCGACCGCCGACGCGGCGGCGCGCGAGGCGATCGTCACCGACGTCGGCAAGGCGGTGCTGAAAGAGTTCTAGACTTTCCGCGCCCGCGCCAGGGCTTCCAGCAGCTGGGCGGGATGCAGCGGCTTGGCCAGGTGCAGGTCGGCGCCGGCGGCCGCGGCGGCCGCGACGTGCTCTTCCATGGCGTTGGCCGTCAGCATGACCACCAGGATCGGCGGCGCGCCCGAAGCGGCTTCCCGGGCGCGGATGGCGCGGGTGGCCGACAGGCCGTCCATGATCGGCATCTGCATGTCCATCAGCACCGCATCGAAACTGGCCTCGTCAAACGCCTTCAGCGCCGCCTCGCCGTCGCCGACCATGGTCAGATCGACGCCGAACGGCTCCAGCACGATCTCGACGACCTTGCGGTTGGTGGGATGGTCCTCGGCGACCAGCACCCGCATGCCTTCCAGCGAGATCTCGCGATCTTCCTCGACCTCGGTCTGCGCCATGTTCGCGCAGCGCGCCAGCGGCAGCAGCACCTCGAAGCGCGCGCCCTGCCCCGGCGTGGCGTCGGCGCTGATGCCGCCGCCCATCATCTCGGCCAGCGCCGCGCAGATCGACAGGCCCAGACCCGTGCCGCCGAACTGGCGGGTGATCGACTGGTCGGCCTGGACGAAGCGCTTGAACAGGCGATCGCGCACGCCGTCGTCGAAACCGACACCAGTGTCGCGGACCACGAAGCGGACCTTGTCGCCGACTCGGTCGACCTCCAGCGAGACCTCACCCTCGCCGGTGAACTTCACGGCGTTGGCCAGGAGGTTGGAGAGGATCTGGCTGATCCGGCCCGAGTCGCCCTCGTATGTCCCCTCGGCGTCCGGCGAGACCGACCAGCGGAACACCAGGTGCTTGGCCTCGGCGGCGGCGGCGTGCAGCTCGGCCATGCCCCGCACCAGCTGGGCCAGGTCGAACGGCCCGGTGGTCAGCTGGAACTCGCCCGCCTCGATCTTGGAGACATCCAGGATGTCGCCCAGAACCTGCTCCAGCAGACGCCCGGACGACGAAACCAGGGCCGCCAGCTCGCGGCGGGCCACCGGATCCTCCTCGTCGGCCAGGCGGTCGCCGATGGCGATGACCCCGTTCAGCGGCGTGCGCAGTTCGTGGGACATGTTGGCCAGGAACACCGACTTGGCCTGGTTGGCGCGCTCCAGCTCGGCGGTGCGCTCGGCGACGCGGTCCTCCAGCGAGCGGCGCAGTTCCTCGTTGCGGTCGCGCTGGCGGCGCAGGGCGCGGGCCAGAGAGCCGATCTCGTCCGTGCGCGCCTCGATTGGCTCCGCAGCGGCGGGATCGCCTCGCCGCTGGGCTTCGGCAAGAGCCTCCAGCGGCGCGGCCACCATCTGGTTGGTCAGGCGGTAGAGCAGCAGCACCTGCAGGGCCACGCCGATGAAACCGAACAGCAGCACCCACGAGGCCGTCTTCAGCGACGACCAGACGATGTCGCCCGACGGGAAGCTCATCAGGAACCACCAGCCCGGCTCGACCAGACGGCCATAGGCGACGAGGCGGTCGCCCTTGGGCGTCATGATCGTGCCGACGCTGCGCTTCTGGGCGCGGATCGCGTCGACCAAATTCTTCAGGTCGTTGTCGGTCTCGAACTTGCGCAGCACGGCGACATCGACCACGCCGTTGTGGGCCAGCCCCTGGGCGGCCACCAGCTCACCGTCGTCGGCCACGATCAGGTTGCGACCGCCGGGCAAGGCGTCGCCCACGGCCCGCAGCAGGTAGCTGTCCAGCGACAGGCTGGTCCCGAACGCCCCCATGAACTGGCCGTTGTAATAGAAGGGCGTCATGCAGGCGGCGTTGCGCCCCCGACCGCTGGGATCGGAGATCAGTCGCCGCAGCTTGGTGCACTTCATCACCCGCTCGGGATTGTTCTCCGGCAGGGTCAGTTGGGTCATCTCCTCGCCCGAGATGCTCAGGGTCGGCGGCGCGTCGCGACGGTAGTAGAGCAGCTTGTCCGGACGCTGCGGCCCGAACATCACCAGCCGCGTGCGCGGGGTGAAGAAATAGAAGTTGTCGTAGTGGCGGCTCTCGGTCTCGCCGGCGGCGGCCACCACGTCGGTAGCGGCGACGAACAGCGCCTGCTCGGCCGCGCTCATGCTGTCGGCGTAGGGCAGATAGCCGCCGATGCCGTAGATGTAGCGGTTGCCGATCCGAGCCCCGTCGAACAGACCGTCGACCGAACGCCGCGTGCCGTCGCCCTTCGCCGGGAAGAGCCGCTCGAACTGGGCGTGGATCTCGGGACCGTCGCCCAGGGCCAATCGCCGGGTCAGGGCCTCGCCCGCTGCGTCGTGAACCTTGACCAGGTCGGAGAACAAGCGGTCCTCGGTCTTGACCCGCTCGCCGACATATTCGGCCAGGTGCCGGGTCTGGGTGTCGGCCGCACTTTTGCGCACGAAGACGAAGGCCGCCGCGGTCGCGACGCCCGTCACCGCGATGGACAGGATCGCCACCATGGTCAGAAGCCGACGCGCCAACGGCGTCGTCACTCCAGCGATCGTTGCCGGACTCGTGTTCAAACCCCCTCCGTGACCCCTGCCCCCGGGTCCGTCTTCCCTAAAACCCTACACGCGAAACCTGAACTTGATCGTAAGGGCCAAGCGACCCGCTTTTCCCTCGCGACGCAACAGTCTATAGCCTCCCCGTCCGCGCCGCGTGCTGGCCCTGTGCGCCAGAACGCCGCAGGCGCGCCACCGCCAGAGGAACACCCCCGCAAATGGCCAAGATCAAAGTCGCCAATCCCGTCGTCGACATGGACGGCGATGAAATGACCCGCATCATCTGGAAGCTCATCAAGGACAAGTTGATCTTCCCGTACCTGGACCTGGAACTGGACTACTACGACCTCTCGGTCGAGAACCGCGACGCCACCGACGACCAGGTGACGATCGACGCGGCCAACGCGACCAAGAAGCACGGCGTGGCCGTGAAGTGCGCCACCATCACCCCGGATGAGCAGCGCGTCACCGAATTCAATCTCAAGAAGATGTGGAAGTCGCCGAACGGCACGATCCGCAACATCCTGGGCGGCGTGATCTTCCGCGAACCGATCATCTGCCAGAACGTGCCGCGCCTGGTGCCGGGCTGGACCCAGCCGATCATCGTCGGCCGTCACGCCTTCGGCGACCAATACCGCGCCACCGACTTCCTGTTCCCGGGCAAGGGCACCCTGACGATCAAGTTCGTCGGCGAAGACGGCGAAACCATCGAGCACGAAGTGTTCAAGGCCCCGGGCTCGGGCGTCGCCATGGCGATGTACAACCTGGATGAGTCAATCCGCGACTTCGCCCACGCCTCGTTCGCCTACGGCCTGAACCGCGGCTATCCGGTCTATCTCTCGACGAAGAACACGATCCTCAAGGCCTATGACGGCCGCTTCAAGGACATCTTCCAGGAGATCTTCGACGCCGAATACGCCGAACAGTTCAAGGCCAAGGGCATCCACTACGAGCACCGCCTGATCGACGACATGGTCGCCTCGGCGCTGAAGTGGTCGGGCGGCTACGTCTGGGCCTGCAAGAACTACGACGGCGACGTGCAGTCGGACATCGTCGCCCAGGGCTTCGGCTCGCTGGGCCTGATGACCTCGGTGCTGATGACGCCGGACGGCAAGACGGTGGAAGCCGAAGCCGCCCACGGCACCGTCACCCGCCACTATCGCCAGCACCAGAAGGGCGAAAGCACCTCGACCAACTCGATCGCCTCGATCTTCGCCTGGACGCGTGGCCTGGCCCACCGCGCCAAGCTGGACGACAACCAAGAGCTGGCCCAGTTCGCCGCCACCCTGGAAAAGGTCTGCATCGACACCGTCGAGAGCGGCTACATGACCAAGGATCTGGCGCTGCTGGTCGGCGACAAGCAAGGCTGGCTGACCACCGAAGGCTTCCTCGACAAGATCGATGAGAACCTGAAGAAGGCCATGGCCTAGGACTTCAGGCTCCGGCCTGAAACAAGAGCGCCCCGGAGGTCCAGCCTCCGGGGCGTTTTCTTATTCAGCCTTGCCGCGCTCCATCAGCGCCCCGGCGAAGTCGATCACGCACATCGAGCCCCACTGCCGATGCCCGCCGCAGGCTACGCCGGCCGTGGTGTAGCCGGTCGCGAAGATGTTGCGCCTGTGCCCTCGTCCCGCCACGCGGCTGTCGATGACCAGCTGCCGCACGACCGCCTGGGCGTCGTCATAGCCGTACGAGATGTTCTCGGCCGCCATGCCGGCATAGACCCCGGCCGCGCGCAGGCGGATGCCGAGGCTTCCCGCCGCGCCATGACCGATATCGCCGCGCGGTCCCTGCACCCGGACATGCTCCAGCGCCGCCGCGCCCAGGCGCTTGTCGCCTTTCAGCGACGCCAGGGGCTGTTGGCGCTCGAGAAAATCGATCGCCTCCTCCACCGCGCCCGGTTCTTCCTGATTAAACGCCCATTCCGGCGCGCGCCGCAGCTCGCGGGCGTACTCGGCCGGATGGGCGCGGACATAGTTCAGCTCGGCCAGCACGTCCGCGTCGAGATCGGCGGCGTGGGCGAGCGATGGAACGACCAGCGCGCTCGCCAGGGCGGCGGCGCGGGCAAACGGCTTAAACGCGGACAAACTGAAAATCCCCGATACGCGTCCCCACCGCCTGCATAGCACCCCGGCCGCCTCCGTCTCCACGCGCGCGTTGTCGCGGGCCACGCGAGCGCACTTGCGGGGAACGCCGATAGCTGGGATATCCGCGTTAACCTTTCGGGAGGCGGCATGACCCTGCAGAAGCGGATCTGGGACCTGATCGTGCTGGCGATCTTCGTCTTCGCCGCGACGTTCGCGACCGCGCCCTGGTTTGCGTTCCGCGCCTTGAAGGCCGCGGCGCAGTACGAGGATGTGCAGGCGATCGGCGAGCTGGTCGACTTCCCTGCCGTGCGCCGCAGCCTGACCGGCCAGTTGGTCGCCGAGGCCCCGGCCGCCCAGCCCGAAGCCCCGTCGATCTGGCGCGACCCGCTGGGCGTCTTCAAGAAGGCCATCGAGCCCCTGGCTCCGCCCGAGCCCAAGGTCGACCGCTACCTGACCGTGGCCGGCGTCTCGGCCCTGACTCGCGGCTATGCGCCTGGCAAGGCTCCGCCCGCTTCGGCTCAGGACAGTTCGATCGGCGGCCAGCTCAAGGCCTCGATCCAGGGTCCGTATCCGGGCATCGCCTATTGGGATCCCAATCGCGTACGCATCGCGGTCAAGCGTCCGGACGGCAGCGGCAAGGTCACGATCTTCACCTTCGAGCGCAAGGCGCTGTTCACCTGGAAGCTGGTGCACATCCGTCTGCCGGGCGACGAACGCCAGGGCTGATCCGCCTCCCGTGACCGCTCTCGTTCTCGACGTCCTGTCACGGGTCTGGCCGTTCTTCCTGCTGGTCGGCGCGGGTCTGGCCCTGGCGCGACTGCGGCTGCTGGACGGGCGGATGGCCCAAGGCCTGTCGGCCTATGTCTACTGGGTCGGGTTTCCCGCCCTGTTGTTGCACTCCCTGTCGCGTCTCGGACGACCAGGTCATGACCTGGTCCTGGGCCTGGCCGCCTACGCCGCCGTCGGCCTGCTGCTGATGGCGACCATGGTGCTGGCCGGTCGCCTGCTAGGCTGGAGCCGGGCCGAGCGCGCGGGGGCCGGCATGGCGTCCGGGGTCGGCAACAGCGCCTTCCTGGCCCTGCCCGTCACCGCTGCGGTCCTGGGGGCCGAGGCCGCGCGGCTGGTCGCCGGCGTGGTGGCCATCGACTTCGTGGTGCTGGCCGCCACGGGCGTGGGCCTCCTGGGCTGGGCGGCGGGCCGCTCGGTCTGGCGCTCGACGGTGCAGGCCTTCCGCAACCCGGTCGTGGCCGCGGCCCTGGCCGGCGTCGCCCTGGCCTTGCTGGACATCGCCCTGCCCGAACCGCTGGACCGCGCCGTCGGCATGGCGGCGGCTTCGGGCAGTCCCGTGGGTCTGGTGGCGCTGGGCGCGGCCTTGGGCCTGCGCGAGACCGAGGGCGAGACCGCGCCGGCCACGACACCGGTGATCCTGGCCGCGCTCGTCAAGCTGGCCGCCTTCCCCCTGCTGGTTTGGCTGGCGGTTGGCCTGACCCCGGCCCCGCCCCCGTTCCGGGCCGGCGCGACCCTGCTGGCGGCGGCCCCGACGGCGGTCAATGTCTTCATCCAGACCCGCGCCTACGGCGTCTGGCCGCGCGGCGCGGCCCGGATCGTGGCCCTGACCACGGCGATTTCGGCGATCACCCTGTCGGTCGTGGCGTTGCTGCTGACAGCCCGCAGCTAAGGCTTGGTCAGCAAATTCGAGCCTGATGCAGCGCCGGCCTTGCGCTGCTCGCCGGCCGCCCAGCCGGCCGGGCAGTCGCCGAGCCGGCGATAGCGGCGCGCCTGCACCACCTTGCCGATGTCGGCCTGCAGCGGCTGCAAAGCGAAGCGGACGGTGAAGTCGCTGGCCGGATCGCCCTTGACCGAGGTGTAGAGGCCAAAGCGCTGGCCATTGGCCTGGCAGCGGCCGACATGCTCGGTCGCGGTGTCGGTCGCCGGCTTGCCATAGGGCTCGCACGGCTGCCCACCGATTCTGGGCTCGACCCGGGTGAAGGACGAGATCAGTTCGGAATTGGCGCAGACCTCGACCACGCCGGTCTGGCCGCCGCTGTCCTCGACAATCTCGACGCGCCAGAACGACGGCGGCGGGATGGCGGTCGCGGGCGCGCGGTCCTCGCCATTCTGGCCACAGGCGCTAAGGCCCAGAACGAACGCCAATCCAATCCACGTCCGCATCGCGACGCCCCTTGAAGACTACAAGCGTAAATCAACGCGCAAGTCGGCGCCCCGTCAAGCGTCGGGCATGAAAAAGGGGACGCCTCACAGCGTCCCCCTCGTCATACGAACTGTCGGACCGATCAACCGGCCAGGATCGCCTTCACGGCGGCCAGGCCTTCGTTGGCCTTGCTGTCGTCCGGCGCGCCGCCTTGGGCGAAGTCGGCCTTGCCGCCCGCGCCCTGGCCGCCCATGGCGATCACGGCGGCCTTGGCCAGGTCGGCGGCGCTGAACTTGCCGGTCAGGTCGGCGGTGACCGCCACCGTGACGGCGGCCTTGCCGTCCGACGTGCCGACCAGGGCGACGACGCCGCCTTCGGTCAGCTGCTTCTTGAACTCCTCGGCGACGCCGCGCAGCTCCTTGCCGCCGACGCCGTCCAGGACGCGGGCGATCAGGGCCGTGCCGTTGACGTCTTCCGGACCGGCAGCAGCGCCACCGCCGCCGCCCAGGGCCAGCTGCTTCTTGGCGTCGGCCAGTTCCTTCTCGAGGCGCTTGCGGTCGGCGATCAGGGCGTCGACGCGCGCGCCGACTTCGGCGACCGGGGTCTTGAACTGGTCGGCCAGCGACTTGGCGACGCCCGCCTGGTCCAGCAGGAAGCGGCGGGCCGCCTCGCCGGTCAGGGCCTCGATGCGGCGCACGCCGGCGGCGACGCCCTGCTCCGAGACGATCTTGAACAGGGCGATGTCGCCGGTGCGGGCCACGTGGGTGCCGCCGCACAGCTCGACCGAGTAGGCCTTGGCCTCGTCGGCCAGCGACTTGCCGAGCGTGAGCACGCGAACGCTGTCGCCGTACTTTTCGCCGAACAGCGCCACGGCGCCGGCCTCGATGGCCTCCTGCGGGGCCATTTCCTTGGTCTCGGCCGGGACGTTCTGGCGGATGACTTCGTTGACCTCGGCCTCGATGCGGTCGAGTTCCTCGGCGGTCAGCGGACCGCCGTGGCTGAAGTCGAAGCGCATGCGCTCGCCGTCGACCATCTGGCCCTTCTGGGCGACGTGCGGGCCCAGCACGTGGTGCAGGGCGGCATGAACCAGGTGGGCGGCCGAGTGGTTGGAGCGGGTGGTGTGGCGGCGCTCGGCGTCGACCGAGGCCACGACCTGGTCGCCGACCTTCAGGTCGCCCGACAGCTCGACGCGGTGCACGAACAGCTCGCCGGCCTGCTTCTGGGTGTCGAGCACCTTGTTCTCCCGGCCGTTGGCTTCCAGCACGCCGGTGTCGCCGGCCTGGCCGCCGCTCTCGGCGTAGAAGCTGGTGCGGTCCAGCACGACCTCAGCGGTCACGCCGGCCGAGGCGCTTTCGACCTCGACGCCGTCCACGACGATCGCCTTCACGACGCCGGTGGTCTCGGTGTTCTCATAGCCGACGAAGTCGGTCGCGCCGGCCTTTTCCTTGATCGCGAACCAGGCGGCGGCGCCGGCCTGTTGGCCCGAGCCGGCCCAGTTGGCGCGCGCCATCTGGCGCTGCTTTTCCATGGCGGCGTCGAAGGCGTCGGTGTCGACGGTCAGGCCCTTGGCGCGCACGGCGTCCTGGGTCAGGTCCAGCGGGAAGCCGTAGGTGTCGTAGAGCTTGAAGGCGGTCTCGCCGTCCAGCACGCCGCCGCTGGTCAGGTTGGCGGTGGCGTCATCCAGCAGGCCCATGCCGCGGCCCAGGGTGACGCGGAAGCGCTCTTCTTCCTGGCGCAGGGTCTCGACGATCGAGGCCTCGGCGCGGCGCAGTTCCGGATAGGCCTGGCCCATCTCGGCCACCAGGGTCGGGGCCAGGCGGTGCATCAGCGGCTCTTGCGCGCCCAGCAGATAGGCGTGGCGCATGGCGCGGCGCATGATCCGGCGCAGGACGTAGCCGCGGCCTTCGTTCGATGGCGTCACGCCATCGGCCAGCAGGAACGACGACGAACGCAGATGGTCGGCGATGACGCGGTGCGACGGGGCCTGGTCGCCCTCGGCCTTGACGCCGGTCAGTTCGACCGAAGCGGCGATAAGGGCCTTGAACAGGTCGACGTCGTAGTTGTTGTGCACGCCCTGCAGGACGGCCGCGACGCGCTCTAGGCCCATGCCAGTGTCGATAGAGGGCTTGGGCAGCGAGACGCGCTCGCCGCCGGCCAGCTGCTCGAACTGCATGAAGACGAGGTTCCAGATCTCGATGAAGCGGTCGCCGTCCTCATCGGGGCTGCCCGGAGGACCGCCGGGGATGCCTTCGCCGTGGTCGAAGAAGATTTCCGAGCACGGACCGCAGGGGCCGGTGTCGCCCATGGACCAGAAGTTGTCGCTGGTCGGGATGCGGATGATGCGATCGTCGGCCAGGCCGGCGATCTTCTTCCACAGGTCGGCCGCCTCGTCGTCGGTGTGATAGACCGTGACCAGCAGCTTTTCCTTCGGCAGGGCGAAGTCGCGGGTCAGCAGGGTCCAGGCGTGGTGGATCGCCTGTTCCTTGAAGTAGTCGCCGAACGAGAAGTTGCCCAGCATCTCGAAGAAGGTGTGGTGGCGGGCGGTGTAGCCGACATTGTCCAGGTCGTTGTGCTTGCCGCCGGCGCGGACGCACTTCTGCGAGCTGGCCGCGCGCGGATGGGCGGGCGTCTCGGCGCCCGTAAACACGTTCTTGAACGGCACCATGCCGGCATTGACGAACAGCAGGGTCGGATCGTTCTGCGGCACCAGCGGCGCCGACGGCGTCACGGCGTGATCGGCCTTGCCGAAATAGTCGAGGAAGGTGCTGCGGATCTCGTTCAAGCTGGGCATGAGCGTCTCAAGTCTGGCGTACCGGTCCGGCAAGCGGCCGGGAGTCGGGCGCTGCATAGCGCGGTTTTTGGTGAAGGGGAAACCGATCCACAGATGGGGACCCGCGTTGGGGCGGAAAAGGGTGGGTTCGGAGGCTGGGTCCCGGCTTCCCCTGCCCCTCAGCCGTCATCCCGCGACTTGTTCGCGGGACCCATGGGTCAGCTTCCGCTGGAGAGGGTCATTCCGCTCCGCACTTGCGGTGGAACGATGGGTCCCGCGCATAAAGCGCGGGATGACGGGGATTGCTTGAACCGTCAGTGCTGCCCCTCCGACGCTTCGCGCCACCTCCCCCTGAGGGGGAGGATCAACGAAATAGGCCGCCTGGCATGGGGTCCAGGCGGCCTGCAATCGCGGCCCTCGCGGCGGTCCGGCCGCGGGCGTGTTGAAGGCGGGGACGCCCGGGGTCGGGCGAGGGCCGCGAAACCTTCGAGGCTTGTCGCCTAGTCTTCGTCGCCCTCTTCCGGGCCACCGACCAGGAGCTCTTCCTCGATCTTCTGCGACGACTTGCGGACGGCCGCTTCGATGGAGGCGGCCACGTCGGGATTGTTCTTCAGGAACTCGCGGACATTGTCGCGGCCCTGGCCGATGCGCTGGCTGCCGTACGAGAACCACGAGCCGGCCTTGTCGATGATCCCGGCCTTGACGCCCAGGTCGATGACTTCACCCAGCTTGGAAATGCCCTCGCCGTACATGATGTCGAACTCGACCTCGCGGAACGGCGGGGCCACCTTGTTCTTGACGACCTTCACGCGGACGTTGTTGCCGATGATCTCGTCACGCACCTTCACCGAACCGGTGCGGCGGATGTCCAAACGCACCGAGGCGTAGAACTTCAGGGCGTTGCCGCCCGTGGTCGTTTCCGGGCTGCCGTACATCACGCCGATCTTGTGACGGATCTGGTTGATGAAGATGACGATGGTGTTGGCCTTGTTGATCGAGGCCGTCAGCTTGCGCAGCGCCTGGCTCATCAGACGGGCTTGCAGGCCCGGCAGGCTGTCGCCCATCTCGCCTTCGATTTCAGCCTTCGGCGTCAGGGCCGCGACCGAGTCGATGACGACGATGTCCACGGCGCCCGAGCGCACGAGGGTGTCGGTGATTTCCAGGGCCTGTTCGCCGTTGTCAGGCTGGGCCACCAGCAGGCTGTCCAGGTTGACGCCCAGCTTGAAGGCGTAGGACGGATCCAGCGCGTGCTCGGCGTCGACGAAGGCGGCGGTGCCGCCGGCCTTCTGGACCTCGGCCACCACGTGCAGGGCCAGTGTCGTCTTGCCCGAGCTTTCCGGGCCATAGACCTCGATGATCCGCCCCTTGGGCAGGCCGCCGATGCCCAGGGCGATATCCAGGCCGAGCGAGCCGGTGGAGACGGACTCCATCTCGACCTTGCCCTTTTCACCCAGCTTCATCACCGAGCCCTTGCCGAATGCCCGGTCGATCTGGGTGAGCGCCGCTTCCAGAGCGCGCTGCTTGTCGCCTTCTTCCTTGCCCACGAGTTTCAATGCCGCCTGACTGCTCATGATTGATCCGCCCTCTATCCCATGATTCCGGTCGCCCGATCGGCGCTTCCCGCGCCGCGTCCCAACGACCTGTGGAACACCCTTAATGCGTACGCCCTTTGTTCTCAGTTCGCAAGATGTTCTCTTTCACAGAAACGACCGTTTCTGTCGTAGGTCAGAATGTCGCACTGAGGGCGCCCAAATATGGGTACGTCGTCTTGCCTCCGAAACGGCTCCTTAAGTCCCGTCGTGCCAGCTTCACCACTTCTTGAAGGCTCGGTTTCTTGGGGGGACCGCCGACTTGTCCATCGATCCGCGTCGCCTTCTGGGCCTGGCCTTCGCCAGCGCCGATCTTCTCGTCGAACTGCAGAGCAGCCGCGTGCGCCTGGCGCTGGGCGCGGCCCAGAAGGTCATGGGCCAGAGCGAAGCCAGCCTGACCGGCAAGGTCTGGCCGCACATGTTCCACGCCGACGACCAGCCGCTGATGGACGCCATGCTGAGCTGCGCCGACGACGGCGTGCGTCGCGGTCCTGTCGTGCTGCGCCTGGCCGGGCCGGAGGACCGCCACGTCCGCGTGATCCTGCGCGCCCTGCCCGAGAACGAAGGCCGCGTCTCGATGGCCGTCACCGCCGCCCAGTCGGCCGGACCGCCGCTGACCGCCGGCACCCTGCATCCGCGCGAGTCGTTCGACGACATCGCCAAGGGCCTGTTCGAAGCCGCCCGCGTCACCGGCCTTGAGTTGGAACTGGCCATGGTCGAGTTCGCGGGCCTGGAGGCCATGCGCGACGGCCTGACGCCCGGCGAGGCCGTCGCCCTGGATATTCGCGTGGCCAGCGCCGTCCGCGCCGAGTCGCACGGCGGCTCGGCCGCCACCCAGCTGTCGCCCGATCGCTTCGCCCTGCTGCGCGCCCGCGACGACCGTCCGGAGAACATGGTCAAGCGCCTGACCCGCATGGTCAGCACCGAGGCCAGCGCCCACGTGGTGCCGCTGGAGTCCGGCGGCGGCTCGGCCCGTGCGTTGCGCGCACTGCGCTACGCTCTCGACGACTTCCTGCGCGAAGGCCTCAAGGACATGCCGCCGATGACGCTGTCGGAGGCGATGAACCGATCGGTGAAGCGCACCCTGGCCCGCGCCGGCGCCCTGGGCGTGGCCGTCAGCCAGCGCCGCTTCAACCTGGCCTTCCAGCCTGTGGTCGACCTGAAGTCCGGATCGGCCCACCACCACGAGGTGCTGGTGCGCTTCGAGGACGGCGGCAGCCCGTTCGCCCTGATCCGCATGGCCGAGGAATTCGACCTGATCGAGGAGCTGGACCACGCCATCGTCGAACAGGCGGTGAAGAAGCTGGCCAACGACCAGGAACGCAAGCTGAAGCTGGCCGTGAACGTCTCAGGCCGCACGATCGTCAGCGAGACCTTCGTCGACCATATCGAGCGCCTGCTGACCAAGTATGACGAGGCCAAGAGCCGGCTGATCTTTGAAGTCACCGAGACGGCGGCGATCGACGACCTGCCGCGCGCCAACCGCCACATCCAGGCCCTGCGCGGCATGGGCTCGATGGTCTGCCTGGACGACTTCGGCGCGGGCTCGTCCTCTTTCGCCTACCTGCAGCAGCTGTCGCTGGACATCGTCAAGATCGACGGCCGCTATGTCCGCGAGCTGGCCGACAACGGCCGCGACGGCGCCCTGGTGCGCCGCCTGGTCGAGCTGTGCCAGGACCTGAAGATCCGCACTGTGGCCGAGATGGTCGAGACGGTGGAGGTGGCCGACATCGTCCGCGCCGCTGGCGTCGACTTCGCCCAAGGCTGGCTCTACGGCAAGCCCGGCGACAAGCCCGCCCCTGCCCTAAGGCCCAACCCCACGGTCACCGCGGTCGCCCGCCGGGCGGGCGCTTCGGAGAGCTGGGGCTAACCGAAAAACGGAGGGGCAAACCCCTCCGTTTCCATTTCAGCCTCTAGGCCTTGCCGCCCTTGCTGACGATGTAGTCGTCGATCACCCGCTCCAGCGTGGTCAGCGGCGTCATGCCCGAGAGCAGGCCCGCATCGTGGAACTCGCGGATGTCGAACTTCTTGCCCAGGGCCTTCTGGGCCTTGGCGCGGGCGCGGAGCCACGTGATCTTGCCGATCATGTAGCTGCAGGCCTGGCCCGGCCACACGACGTAGCGTTCGATCTCGGTGACCGAGCCGCTTTCCTCGTCGCCCATGGTCTCGGCCATGTATTTCACGGCCTGCTCACGGCTCCACTTCTTGTAGTGCATGCCGGTGTCGACCACGAGGCGCACGGCGCGGAACAGGGCGTCGTGCAGCATGCCGATGTGGCCGCGTGGGTCGGTCTTGTAGATGCCCATCTCGACGGCCAGCTGCTCAGAATAGAGCGCCCAGCCCTCGGTGTAGCCCGAGAAGCCAATGATCTTGCGGATCATGGGCAGGCCCTTGGCCTCGTTGGAGATCGACAGCTGCAGGTGGTGGCCCGGGACGCCCTCGTGCACCGTCAGGGTGGTCAGGGTGTACTTGGCCTGCTCCTTGGTGTCGCGCAGGTTGATCCAGTAGATCCCCGGGCGCTTACCGTCGAGCGAGGGCGAGTTGTAGTAGCCGCCCGGGGCGCCGGCCTCGATGGCCTTGGGCACGCGGCGGATCTCCAGGGGCGCCTTGGGCAGCGCGCCGAAATAGGCCGGCAGCTGCTTCTGGATCCAGGCGGCCTTCTCGTTCAGGTCCTTGATCAGCTGTTCCTTGGACTCGTCCGTGTTCGGGTAGAAGTCCTCGCCCAGCTTGGCCATGCGCTCGCCGACCGTGCCCTTCTTCATGCCGATGCTCTTGAAGAGCTTGTCGGCTTCGGCCGAGATCGACTTCACCAGGTCCAGGCCCAGCTGGTGGATCTCGTCCGGCTTCAGGTCCGAGGTCGTGTAGTTCTTCAGCGACACGGCGTAGTAGTCGCCGCCGTCCTTCAGCCGCCACACGCCGGCGTCGTGCGTGGCCTTGCCGCGAACGCCTTCCAGCAGGGCGATCTGGCGCTTCAGCGCCGGCAGCACCGAGCCTTCATAGATGCGCGCGGCCTCGTTGGCCCAGTCGCCGCCAATCTTCTTGTCCTTGGTGCGGCGAGCGATCGACTTGACCAGCGGCGCATCGGCCGTCGGCGTGCCAGCGAAGGCGCGCATCTGGATCAGGGTCTTGTCGATAATGAAGTCCGGCGGGATCACGCCGTCGGCCATGTCCTGCCTGGCCAGGGCGGTTTCCTGGTCCATCAGGCGCGCGAAACCCTCCATCCGCGCCAGATAGGCGTCGGCGTCGGCCTTGGTCTCGATGCTGTGCTGAGTGTCCAGGAAGTCTGGCATCTGCTGGTAGCTGCCGGTCAGCTGGCTCAGCACATAGGGCGCACCCGAACCGCCGCCGCCGTAGCTGAACTTCTTGTTGCCCTCGTCCTGGGTGGCCAGCACAAACTCGACGGTGTCGTAGTTGGCGGCGTCCATGCCCTTCAGGGCGCGACGGTCGATGCCGCGCAGGGCGGCCAGCTGCTCGGTGGTCTGGGCCGCGCCGGCCTTGATGGCAGCGGCCGAGCGGTCGGACAGCAGGCCCTTGGTCCAGGCTAGGTCGCCGCTGTCGAGGCCCAAGCCGGTCGCCGTCTCGGGCGACTGGCGCAGCTGCTTGGCCATGATCTCGTCGAACAAGGCGTTGAGCTTGGCGACTTCGCCTTCGCGCGCGAAGGCCAGCGAAGGCACGCCACCGGTGGCGGCGAAGCCGGCTGCGGCAGTGGCGAACATCATGTGACGACGATTGAGCAAGGCTTTTCCTCCCCAGGACCCATTTGAAGGGCGAAGGCGTACGCCTCCTGCCCGGCTCTGGCGAAATTAATTCCGAGTCATGCGGAGAAAAGCAACCACGCCGCTCAGGCCAGGGTCACGAACAGCTCGTTCTCGATCACCCACTGGCCGGTGACCTTCTTCCACGTCGCCAGATAGGTCCCCGACTGCTCGGGTGCGTCCTTCCACTGGCCGACCCAGCGGCCGCGCTCGGCGGCACGGGAGCCTTCGCTGTCGAGGTCGATCTGCTCGGTCGTGCGGATATAGGCCCCGAACCCCTTGTCGGCGAACTGGCTGGCGAAGGCGGCCAGCACGTCCTCGGCGCCAAGCAGCAGCGAGCCGTCGCCGGCGATCAACGTCATCCGCGGATCGAAGAACGGCCGCAGGCGGGCGGCGTCCTTGGCGGCGATCAGCTTGTTTGTCAGCTTGCGGCGGGCGGCGATGGCGTCTTGCGGCGTGGTCATGGTCTTCCCTGCTCTGCCAGCCGGTGTAGCTTGCTGGTCGTCCGACGCAAACTTCAGAGCCGCGATGTCCGCCCCGACCCTGACCACCGCTCGTCTCACCTTGGCTCCGCCGACCCTGACCGACTTCGAGGACAGCCGCGACATGTGGGCCGATCCGGTGGTGGTCCGTCACGTCGGCGCGAGGCCGTTCACCGACGATGAGACCTGGACCCGGCTGATGCGGGCGCGGGGCCTGTGGGAGGTACTGGGATTCGGCTACTGGGCGGTGCGGGAGACCTCGACCGGCCGCTATGTCGGCGAGGTGGGCTTTGCGGACCTGCGCCGCGACATCCAGCCCAGCCTTATGGGCCTGCCGGAGATGGGCTGGGTGCTGTCGGCCTGGTCGCACGGCCAGGGCTTCGGGACCGAGGCGGTTCGGGCGGGCCTGGCCTGGATCGATGCGACGCTGGCCCCGCCGGTCGTGCCCTGCATCATCGATCCGGAGAACGCCCCGTCCCTGGCCCTGGCGACCAAGGTTGGCTTCACGCTGAAGACCCACACGACGTTCAAGGGGTCGCCGATCATGGTGCTGGAACGCCGCCGCTAGGCCTGTACAGTTTTTACGAAACTTAGGCTTGATTGTGGCGGGCGCGCTCCGTAGGTTCCGCCGCGTCGCGGGGGCGCGATCGCTTACGGAGTCCAAGTAAGTGTTGAGTTCTGCTCACCGGGCCGGCCTGTCGCCGGTCACGGGCCGATTCCGCGCGTCGACCGCGCTCTCGGCCATCCTCGCCCCGCTGGTCCTGGTTTGGCCGCTGATGGCCCACGCGGCCGACCCCAGCCGCATGTTCGGTGACAAGCAGCTCACCGACGAATCCGACCTCGTCACCAACATCAAGCCGATCGACCTAACGTCGGACATCAATTTCGGCGATGGCGAAGATGCGCTGATCAACACCGACGTCATCACGGTCGGCGCCAACAAGACCACGCCCGTAACCGTGGAGCTTCAGTCGCTCGACGCCCTAAGGAACCAGGGCCTGATCGACCTGAAGAACGGCCATGGCGGCGATGTCCTGATGGTCGACGGCAACTATAGCGGTTCGGGCAAGGCGCGCCTGGGCCTCGATGTCGGCCCCGGCAGCGCCGACATGCTGGTGGTCGACAAGGTGGCCAACGGCAGCACCACCGTCACCCTGGGCATGCTCTCGGCCAAGACCGCCGTGCTGACGGGCGACAAAGGCCCGGTCCTGATCAAGGCGGCGCTGGAGTCGAAGGCCGACGCCTTCCTGATCGAAAACAACGAGATCGGCTTCATCCATTATGGCATGGCCTACAACGCCAAGACTGGGGAATACCGCCTCAAGGGCGTGGCCGGCCAGCGGGCCTACGAAGCGCTGAAGATCTCGGAAGGCGTCAGCAGCGTCTGGCGGCAGTCCGCCGATGCCTGGAGCGCTCACGTCGGCAGCTTGCGCGACGCCGGCTCGGCCGCGGACGGCGCAGGCCTGTGGGGCCAGGCCTATGGCGGACGCCAGGATCGCGACGACGATGTCGGCGCCATGCCCAATCGCTTCAGCGTCGACTACTGGCAGACCACCTATGGCGGCCAGATGGGTCTGGACCTGGTCAATGGCGACCTCGGTGACGGGCGCATAGCCCTCGGTCTGACCGGTGGCTACGCGGACTCCAAGATGCGCTTCAGTGGTCTGGCCGGCCAGGAGATCAACCTCAGCGCCGTCAACCTGGGCGGCTATGTCGCCCTGACCCAGGGCGGCTTGTTCATCAACGCCCTGGCCAAGGCCGACCGCCAGTCGATCAAGGCCCGCAACAATGTCGACGGCATCGACGCCAAGTTCGACGGAACCTCGTACGGCGCCCAGGTCGAGGCCGGCCACCGCTTCGGCGGCGACGGTCTGGCCTATGAGACGCTGCTGGGCGTCAGCTATGTCAGCACCCGCCTCGACGACATGGAGACCCTGGGCCAGCGCCTGGACTTCGACAACGCGACGGGCTTCGTCGCCAAGGCCGGCGTGCGCGGCTCGGCCCAGGGCCTGTTGCTGGGCGGCGCGCTGACCACCTACGGCGCGGCCTTCGTCGCCCATGACTTCACGGTCAAGAACGGCCTGACCCTGGTCAGCGGCGGCGAGCGCGAGCACCTGTCCAAGGACGGCGGCCGCACCTTCGGCCAGGTCACCGTCGGCGCCAGCTATCGCACAGTGGGCGGGATGATCACCTTCGCCGAGCTCGGCGGCGACTATGGCGGCGGTCGCTCGGGCGGCGGCCTGCGGATCGGCGCGCGCTTCGGCTTCTAGGCGCGGACGACTGGGCCTGGCGTCACGCCGGCTCCAGGCCCAGTCGCTCGATCACGTTCTGGATCGATGTCCCACGCGGAACCACCGCCCAGTCCTTCGGCGCCGAGGCGCGCACGGCCACGACCGCGCCCTTGGGGCAGACGTCCAGGCAGTCGACCTCGATGACGGCGGCGCGCGCCTTCCGGCCCTTGCCCTTGGCGCCGATTGCCTTGCTCAGGGCCTTGGCCAGCTTCTGGTCGCCGTCGTCGCCGAAGCCGCCGTCCAGCTTCTTGGAGCACTTGCGGCACACCAGCACCACCTCGCTCCAGTCGGCCTTCACGCGCTTGATCGACTTGTCGCTCATGACCTGAAGATGGGAACGGTGATAGGAGAGCGCCATGGTTCGCAAACTCTCCGCCAAAGTCATCAAGGACCCGACCGCAGACGCCGACCGCGCCTGGTTCGAGGCCAACCCCGAGCGCCTGTTCCGCCTGCGCGACCCGGCCCCGGTCGAGTTCAAGGACCCGCTGGGCGATCCCGGCGAAGGCTTCTCCTGGCGTGTGCTGATCGCCCGCCTGCCCGACGGCGGCCGCCTGCGCCTGCCGGTCTCGCTGTCGTGGGAGCTGCACAACGACCACGCCAAGGACCAGCACCTGAAGATCCTGTTCGACCAGGTCGCGCCGCCCGAGGCCAAGGCTCGCCTGGGCTGATCCGGCCATGCGGGGGGACATGATCCGCACGATCCTCCTGTGGGCCCTGGTCCTGGCCCTGGGCGCGTTTGCGCTGCAGTGGCTGGAGTACCGGTTCATCGTCCAGGCTTTCTCCTGGCAGATCTATGTCGGCCTGATCGGCGCGGCGTTTGCGGCCGGCGGGGTCTGGGTCGGCTGGAAGCTGGCCGCCCGCGCCCGGCCCGAGACCTTCCAGCGCAACGACGCCGCCCTCGCCGCCCTGGGCCTGACTGGCCAGGAGGTGAAGGTGCTGGAACGCTTGGCCGCCGGCGGCTCAAACAAAGAGATCGCCCGCGACCTCGGCCTCTCGCCCAACACGGTGAAGACCCACGTGGCCAACCTCTACGCCAAGCTGGAAGTCAGCCGCCGCACCCAGGCGATCGGCAAGGCGCGCGACCTGGCGCTGATCCCCTAGCTTGACCGCCAGCCGATAGGGCGAAACTGTCGATCTCACCCTTTCGGGCGATACCGTTCCGACCACGAGAACGGGCAGCCTTGAGGGCGCGTCGCAGGGGGCGGCGCGGAGGAGGACTTCCATGACACGCACCATCCTGACCTACGGCCTGATCTCGGGCGTCATCATCCTGCTGGGCATCCTGGCGACCATCGTCTTCAACCCGGGCGGCCATTCGCACGGCAGCGTCTGGCTGGGCTATCTGATCATGCTGATCGGCCTGTCCTCGATCCTGCTGGCCGTGAAGTCGTATCGCGACAAGGTGCTGGGCGGGGTCATCAAGTTCTGGCCGGCCTTCCTGATCGGCCTGGGCGTCGCGGTCGTGGCCACCATCGCCTATGCCGCCGTCTGGGAAGTCTATCTGGCCCTCACCCACTACCGCTTCATGGACGAGTACACCGCCAGCATGCTGGCCCAGAAGAAGGCGGCCGGCGTCAGCGGCGCGGAGTACGCCGCCTTCGCCGCGCAGATGGAGCAGATGAGGACGAGCTACGCCAACCCGCTGTTCCGCGTGCCGATGACCATGGCCGAGATCGCCCCGGTCGGCCTGCTGGTCGCCCTGGTCAGCGCGGGCCTGGTGCGCAATTCGAAGTTCCTGCCGGCGAAAGCCTAGAGCCGCGTCATCCGCACCGCCATCCACGGCCGGCCGGGCAGCGCCACGGTCGGCCGATTGGGGTCGTGCAGGTAGTAGGCGTCCTTCCTGGCCATGACGAAGGCGCCGTCCACCACCGTCACGGTCATGTTCCAGGTGTCGAGCACGTCGACCTGGAAACGCTCGCCGCCCTTCAGCTCGTCCTTGGGCAGGGCCACGGCCCATTCCGTTGGCGCGGCCTCGCCGAAATAGCGCAGGTAGTAGGATCCGGCCTTGCCGCCCAGGTGCTGGTCCCACCACTTGTCGATCGGCTCGAAGCCGAGCTTGGGGCCAGCCTCCATCACGCTCTTCAGGAAGGCCAGGCGCGGCGTGCTTTCGCCGTGCAGCTTGCCGCCCTTGGCGGTCCAGCCGTCGTCGCCCTTGTAGATCTCGCCGTGGCCGACATAGGTCCCGGCCACCAGGCCGTGCCAGAAGCGCTCGACCAGCCCCTCCGGCTTGAGGTCGCCCCAGCGCTTGTCGATGTCGCCCTCGTAGCGGACCTCGTCATAGATCACCGGTTTCTTCCAGACGCTGCGCAGGAGCTCGGCCCGGGTGTCGTCCAGCACCGCCGCGCCGTTCTGGATGCTGGCGTGGCTGATCCATGGCCGGCCGTTGTCGTAGAGCTCCCGCCAGTTGTGGATCGAGCACAGGCGGCCATACGGATCCTCGGCCTTGATCAGCTGGCCGATGCGCTCGAAGTCGGCGACCGACTTGGTCTTCACCAGGTCCCACTCGTTGGCCAGCGACCACCAGACGTTCGAGAAGGCGCCGAACCGGGCGACCATATAGCGGACGTAGCGGTCGTCGCGCGCCGGGCTCATGGCGTGCCAGCCGGTCTTCTCGTCATAGGGGTGGAACAGGATCAGGTCGGCCTCGATCCCGAGTTCGCCCAGCCGCCGGACGCGATCCTCCAGGCGGCGGAAATAGGCAGGGTTCAGGCGGTCGAAGTCCCAGCTCTCGCCCTTGTGCTCGAACGGGAAGATCGGCTCGGCCGCGACGTTCGGGAAGACGCACATCCGCATCTTGTTGAACGGCGAGGCCTTCAGCGTGGCCAGGGTCTGGTCGCAGAGCGCGTCGCTCTGCTGGGCCCAGGCATAGGCCGTGGTGCCGACCTGGCGGTAGGGCGTCCCGTCGGCATGGGCGAAGTGATAGCCGCCGGCCACGTGCAGCGGACCGTGGTCGCGCGGAGCCACGGCGGTGACTGTCCCGGCCTGACCGTTCAGCGCCTTGATCGGGCTGGTCGTGCGCCAACGCCAGACGCCTTCGCTCGGCGGGCTGAAGCGCACGCGCCAGGTCCCATCGCCGTCGTGGAAGCCCCGAACCTTTAGCGTGGTCTTGCCGTCGGTGAAGGTGGCGGTCAGCGCTACGTCGAACGGATTGCCGGGAACGGCCGCCTTCAGGGTGATCTCGTGGACGCCCCAGCGCGGGACGGTCGGGCTGGCGGCGAAGGCCGGCGCGGCGAGGAAGGCCAAGCCGAGGCCGGTGGCCTGGCGACGAGTTAGCGGTAGCATGGCCGAGAGTTAGGCACGATTCACCGACCTTATCCTCCCCTTCCGGGGGAGGTGGCCCGGAGGGCCGGAGGGGGCGTCGCCGGCCTATGCCGAGCTGCCCCCTCAGTCGGCTTCGCCGACAGCTCTCCCAGCAGGGGAGCAGATTAAGACCTAGGCCGCCTGCAGCTGCTGCTTGACCCGCTCGGCCAGGGTCTTGATGTCGATCGGCTTGGGCAGGAAGGTCACGCCGGTCTCGCCTTCCAGCAGGTCGCTGAACTCGGCCTCGGCATAGCCGGAGATGAACATCACCGGCGCGGTCCCCAGATAGGTGCGGGCCTTCTTCAACAGGGTCGGACCATCGATGCCGGGCATGATCACGTCGGAGATCAGCAGGTCGATCGTGCCGGCGTTCTCCTCGGCGATGATCAGCGCCTCCTCGCCGTCGGCGGCCTCCAGCACCTCGTAGCCGCGGGCGCGCAGCAGGCGGGCGGCGACGCTGCGGACGGCGTCCTCGTCCTCGACGAACAGGATGCGGCCGGCGCCCGACAGGTCGCGGGCGGCGCGCGGCTTGGGCGGCTCAGCGGCGGCCTGGGCGGCGATCACCCCGGCGGGAGCGTCATAGATCGGCAGGAAGATGCGGAACGCCGCGCCCTCGCCCGGACGGCTGTGGACGTGGATCCAGCCGTCGCTCTGCTTGACGATGCCGTAGACCGTGGCCAGGCCCAGGCCCGTGCCCTCGCCCACCGGCTTGGTCGTGAAGAACGGGTCGAAGATCTTGCCCATGACGTCGGGCGGGATGCCGGGACCGTCGTCGCTGACCTCGATGAAGGCGCAGTCGCTCTCGGCGGCCGGGAAGCCCAGGCCGACGGCCTCGTCGCGAGTCAGGCGGGCGGTGCGGATGCGCACGATGCCGCCGCCCTTGGCCGCCCGCACGGCGTCGCGGGCGTTGACGGCCAGGTTCATGACCGCCGTCTCGAGCTGGCTCTTGTCGGCCCGCACGCGCGGCAGGTCGCGGCCATAGTCGGTGATCAGCTTGACGTCTTCGCGCAGCAGGCGGCGCAGCAGGACCTCGAACTCCGAGATCAGCTCACCCAGATCCAGCACCTCGCGCTGGACAGTCTGCTTGCGCGAGAAGGCCAGCAGCTTGCGGACCAGGTCGGCGGCGCGCACGCCCGTCTGACGGATCTCGTTCAGACCCTCGTACGACGGATCGCCGACCGGATGGCGATGCAGCAGCTCGTCCAGGCGCAGCTGGATCGCGGTCAGCAGGTTGTTGAAGTCGTGGGCCACACCGCCAGCCAGCTGGCCGATGGCCTGCATCTTCTGCGACTGCGCCAGCTGAAGCTCCATCTGCTTCTGCTCGGACACGTCGATCATGTAGGCCACGACGCGGCCTTCGGCGCGGTAGAGGTAGAGATGAGCGATGCGGGTCTGGTCGCGAGCCAGGCGCACCTCGAACGGACCGGCTTTACCCTCGTTGAGGCGGGTCTCGGCCTCGGCGCGCGAAGCCGCGTCGATCAGATCCCCGAACACCATGCCGGCCTTGCCGCCGGTCATGGTCGTCAGGGCCGGATTGACCTCCAGCACCTTCGACTTGAAGGGCTCCAGCCCCTCCAGCAGGGCTGCGCCGAACGGCGAGGCGCCGGCGAAGGCGTCCAGGGTGGTGGGGGGCGGCGCGGCGCGCTCGGGCGCCGGCGCAGCCTCCAGCGTCTCGACGATGCGCTCGGGCTCGACGATCGGAGTCAGGCGGATCAGCAGCCGACCGCCGGCCAGGCGCGAGACCTTCGCCGTGTGGTCGACGCCGCTGGCGCGCAGCACGCCTTCGGCCATCTCGCCCTTGCGGGCCTGGACCAGAGCGGCGAACAGGCTGGAACCGGTCACGCCCTTGGCCAGGCGACGCTGGTCGCCCATCACTTCGCGCCAGGCCAGGTTGGCGGCCACCAGGCGGCCGTCCGGCGCGGCCAGGGCCGCCGGCTCGCTCAGCGCGTCGATGAATCCCTCGGCCTGGTCGACGTCACCGCCCGACGAAGCCGAGCCGCGGATGGCCACCAGGCCTAGGATCGCCACACCGGCCACGCCCAACAGCAGCAGCAGGCCAGCCAAGGTCACCGGGCCAGCTTTCAGCGCCGGAGCCGCCGAGAACGCCGCCGCGGCCACGAAAAATACCGCCGCACCCGCCAACCACGGATCGAAGCGCCGGCGCGGCGCGCCGGTCGAAGCTTTGTCCTGAAGCTGGAAATCGGCCATGGGCGAAATTGTTACCTTCGTTACAGCGAGGCTGCGACTCACCCGCAATCGGAGAAAGAATAGCCTTTCCCGCGCTGTAGGTCAGTTTTCTGAAAATTGAGTCCTATAGGGGGCGAGCGCGGGTCTGCGGACGCGCTTTCGGCTTCTTTCCGTTCATAACGAAGCTGATGACCTTGGCGACGGCTTCGAAGTGCTCGACCGGGATTTCCTGGTCGATCTCGACGGCGGCATACAGGGCGCGGGCCAGGGGCGGATCCTCCAGCACCGTGACGCCATGCTCCTCGGCGACAGCGCGGATCTTCAGGGCGAGATCGTCGACGCCCTTGGCCACGCACAGCGGCGCGGGCGTCTCGCCGGGCTCGTACTTCAGCGCCACGGCGTAGTGGGTCGGGTTCATGACGACGACAGTCGCCTTGGGCACGGCCTGCATCATCCGCTGGCGCGAGCGCTGCATCTGGATCTGGCGGCGCTTGCCCTTGATGTGAGGGTCGCCGTCCGACTGCTTGAACTCGTCCTTGACCTCCTGGAGGGTCATGCGCATGCGGTTCATGAAGCGGATGCGCTGCCAGAAGTAGTCAAAGGCGGCGGTGGCGACCAGGAAGATGATCACCATGATCAGCAGCTTCTTGGACAGCTTGATCGCCTCGGGGATCAGCAGCGACACGTCCATGCCGACCAAGTTGCGCACCTCGCCGACGTTGGGCTTCAGCACCATCCAGGCGATGAAGGCCGTGACGCCGATCTTCACGACCGACTTGGCGAACTGCATCAAGCCGTCCGGGCCGAAGATTCGGGTGAGGCCCTTCAGCAGGTCGAACTTGCTGAGGTCGGGCTTCAGCTTGTCGGGCGTCAGCATGAAGCCCGTCTGTGAGACGTTGGCGACTACGCCCATGGTGGCGGTGACGATCATCACCAGCAGCAGCGGCGGCAGGGCGGCCATCACCGCCTGCTTCATGATCAGCACGGCCCCGCCGCTGCTGATCTCGATGGTGCCGGCGTGGGCGATGAACGGATAGAGCGCGGCCACCAGGTCGCGGGTCAGCCAGCCCCCGGCCAGCAGGATCACCGACACCGCGCCGGTCAGCGAGGCCAGTTGCGGGATGTCCGCCGATTTGACGACGTCGCCTTTGGCGCGAGCGTCCGACAGCTTCTTGGCTGACGGCTCTTCTGTTTTCGACTCGGGATCTGAATCGTCCGCCATGCCGCGCCCCTAGTTGAACACGGCGAGAAGTTCGCGGTAGCGGTCGGTCCAGACCATGGCGATGCCGCCCAACGACAGCGCCAGCAGGGACAGGCCCAGGATCACGCTGAGCGGCGAGGTCACGAAGAAAATCTGGAAGGCGGGCATGACCCGGCCGACTAGGCCCGTGGCCAGGTTGAAGACCAGCGAGAACACGATCACCGGCGCGGCCAGCTGGATGCCCAGCGAGAACGACTGCGCCACCGTCCGCACCGCCAGGGTGACGGCGTCGTTTATCGGCACAGCGCGGGTGAACGGGAAGATCGTGTACGACTTGACGATGGCGCCGATGAACAGGTGATGCAGGCCCGTGGCCATCACCAGGGTCAGGCCCATCATCGACAGGAAGCTGGCCACCGCGGTGCTCGAACCCTGCATCGATGGGTTCACCGACTGGGCGAAGGACAGGGTGGTCTGCATCGAGATGATTTCGCCGGCCGTGGTCAGCGAACTCATGAACAGGCGCAGCACCGAGCCGATCATCAGGCCGATCAGGATCTCGTGGATCACCCCGCCGACCAGGCCGCCCAGGGTGGCGGGGATCGGCGGCACGGTGCTTTGGACCAGCGGGCCCAGGATCAGGGCCATCAGCAGGGCGAACGCCAGCCGCACGCGCGGCGGCACCGACTGCTCGCCGATGCCCGGCATGGTCATGACCATCGCCCCGACCCGCGCGAACACGAGGGCGGCGACATAGACCTGGAATGCCGTGGCGAAAGAGTTCACCGGAGCGTCCCTGCCCTTCCGCTACATGCCGGCGATGCGGGCGGCGATCTGGCGCATGAACCCGCTCATCAGCGCGCCCATCATCGGCAGGAAGATCAGCAGCGACACGAAGATAGCCACGATCTTGGGGGCGTAGACCAGGGTCTGTTCCTGAATCTGGGTCAGGGCCTGGAACAGACCGATGGCCACGCCGATGACCAGGCCCACGATCAGGCACGGCGCGCACAGCTGAAGCGTCAGCCAGATCGCGTCCCGGCCGACATCAAGAACCTCGGCGCCCGTCATGCAAACCCTCGTGGGAATCGGCCGTACTGGCCGCGTTGTTTCGAGGCTCGAAGATGCGCGAAATATGGTTAACAGGGCGTTAGGGGTTGTTACCCGGAAGGTAGGAAACGCGGGGCGCGACGGTGGGTCGCGGGTCTATCCGAAGAGGATGCGGCTGCCGACGACGGTGCGGAAGACCTGGTCCGGCATCTGGGCGATCGCCGGGGCGATGAAGGCCTCGCCCGTGCAATGTCCGGGCAGGATGAAGTCCGGCTTGAGCGCCTGCATCATGGCCAGGGTCTGCAGCGCCTGCTGAGGCGTCTGGGGCGGAACCAGGTGAAAGCCGCCCATGATCGCGTGGATCCTGTCGACGCCCGAGGCGGCCTGGGCGGCGCGCACGGTGTTGATGATCCCCCGATGGCTGCAAGAGCCGATCACCACCAGGCCCTTGCCCTTGAGATGGAAGGCCGTTCCCAGTTCGTGGACGGCGTCATCGACGAAGAAATCCAGGTCGCGCCGATCGGCGTCGAGGTCGGCGCGGCGACAGCCCTGGCCGGGCAGCATGGCCGTGGGCACCTTGGGGCGCTCCGGCGAGACGAAAGGGATGCGGCCCGTGGTGAAGCCGATGTCGGCGACATCCCGTGGCGCGGACGTGACGCGCAGGTCGATCCCCGCCGCGACGAGGTCGGCCTTCTCCAGCTGCCCAAAGCTCGGCCCGTCCGGCGATACGCCGCGTAGACGGCCGCAGAACGCCTCCTCGCCGCCGACATAGAGCGGCGTGCCGCGCTTGACCCGCCCGACCAGGGCGGCGAGGCCGCCGAAGTGGTCGTAGTGGCCGTGGCTGAGCACCATGGCGTCGATCGTCGCCGGGTCGACGCCCAAAAGGGCCATGTTGGAGGCCAGCGTTTCGGGCGTGTAGCCGAAGTCGATCAGCACTCGATGGCGGGCGCCGGCGTTGGCCGCGTCGGCCATGACCGAATAGCCCCACTCGCCGCGCAGGGTGAGCTTGTAGGACGAGGCCGCGCGCTCGGGCGGCAGGATCTTCAGGCCGGGACGCTCGACCGGCGTCGCGAAGCTGGAAACGGTGCTGTCGGCCAGCAGCGTCAGGGCCAGGCGATCGATCTCGGGAACGACGATCGGCGCGGCCGCGCCAGGCAGGGGCGCGGCCAGGGCCAGACCCGAGGCCAAAACCATTCGACGCGTCAGCATGATCGGCCCTCCAGTCGGAAAGCCTATCGCGCGAACCCGCTCAACCGCCAGGGATTATCCGCTTCCGAGCGCCGATGCGGTCTCGAAAGCGGAGAAAGTCGGCGCCGGGGCTTAGCGGATGCGGATGCGGACCGGAACCTGGATGTACGAGCCGGCGCGGCTCTTGCCATCCGGACCCAGCAGGTCGACCTGGGTCTGCGAGATCATCGACAGGGCGGCCTGGCCGACGCCGAGATCGTTCGGGGTCTCTTCCTGCACGGTGCAGGCGGTCAGGTGACCGTCCTGCTTGACCATGCAGTTCAGCAGGGCGACGGCGACGCGCGGCTCGGACACGGGGGTCAGCAGTTCCGACGGGGCCTTGGTTTGCACCGGGGTGGCGACGACGGCGGCGGCGAGAGCGAGCGAAGCGATCACGAGTTCATCCCTTACTTATCTTTGTTCGGCCGGCCTTTCCGCCGCCGTGTGTCCTATTTCGGATCAGGCGGCCTGGGCCTGCTTCAGGCGTTGCAGGCCTTGTGCCGCCAGGTCCGTGAGCGAGCGCAGGCCGAGCTCCGAGAAGACGTCGAAGGCGCAGGCTAGGGCCGCGCCGGCGCGGGCCAGGCGGCCATCGTCGCGGCCGGTGATCTCGACCCGGGCCTCATAGAGGCGGGCCAGGTTCATCTGGGCCACGGCCCAGCTGGCCGGATCGCGGCCGCCCGGCGCGGCGGCCAGCTCGGACTTGAAGGCCAGTTCGGCGGCGTCCAGCACCGCCAGGTCGGCGGTCAGCTCGGCGCAGCGGGCCAGGCACAGGGCGCGGTTGTTGGCGACCACGGCGCGCAGGGCCAGGGCCGGCTGGGCCTTCAGAACCTGGGTGGCGCGGTCATAGGCCGAGACGGCTTGCTCGAAGGCGCGTTCGCTGGTCGAGGCCTCGCCCAGGGCCTGCAGCCCCGCGCCCAGCGACGCGCCGGCGCGAGCCCAGTCCATCGGGCTGTGCTCGATCGACAGCACGTCGACGGCCGCGAAGTGGGCCTCGACGCCGTTGGTGATGTGGGCCAGCTCCCCGTCCAGTTCGCCCAGCAGGACCAGGGCTTGGCCGCGCAGGCCTTCCAGGCGGGCCCAGGCCAGCGGTTCGAAGTCGGAGTCCAGCACGCCGGCGGCCGCCTTGGCCTCCGACACGGCCAGCTCGGCCAGGGCGCGATCCTTCAGGCGCTCGCCGCAAGCCAGGATCAGTTCGATCCGGGCGGCGCGCTGGTCGGCCAACAGCAGGCGAGCCGGGCCGCCCTTCACGCGCTTGGCGGCGGCCAGGGCGCGCAGCGGCGCTTCATAGGCCTGCACCGCGACCAGGGCGCGGTCGACATCGTTTTCGGAGAAGGCCGCGCGGCCTTCCAGACCGGCGGCCAGGGCGGCGCACAGCGGCGTACGGCGGTCGGCGGGCGTACGGGCCAGGGTGGCGGAGGCGGCGGCGATCAGCCCCTCGTCGCCGAACAGGTCGGCGCCCAGGATGGCCAGCACGGCCTGCTCGCAGCGGGCGGCGGCCAGGGCGTCGGCGCGACGCTCGGTCTCGAAGATCTTCACGGCGGCCTCGGCCTGGGCCGCGCCCTTGCGCAGAGCCGTGGCGTCGCCGCTGCGGCGAGCCAGTTCGCGCCAGACGACGGCGGCTTCCAGCAGGCGCGCGCCGCGGTCCTTGGCGCCGATGCGCCCGGCCACGACGTCGGCCGACCGGGCCTCGTTGTTCAACAGGCGCAGGTCCAGCAATTCCAGCAGCGAGGTGTCGCCGCCGGTCAGGCCTTCACGCCAGGCGCTCTTGGCGTCGGCGTCGACGCCAAACAGTCGCTTAAGATCCCGTCCGAACTCGAACATGCGCACTCCGCTTACGGAACGTCCCACGTCGGGACAGCCCGACAGAGGTTCAACGCACAATCAGCAAAACCGGAGCCATCGACTTTAACAAGTGGTTAACAGGTGTTTATGGCGCGTTAACCATAAATATTTTCCATATTTTTATACCTTGTTTCGAATTTCGACCAATTTGGGCGACCATGTAGTGAATTGGCACACTTCTTGCTTTAGCGAATACAAGCGGAGCTACGCGTCGACGCCAAATCTTAGAACTTTGTTCACTGAACTAAAAATGACGTTAACCCTAAGATTTAAGCCTCGGTTTACCTTTCGTTCACGGACACCCTCCCCTTTCCGTGGCGAAGCAGTCTAGAACGCGGCCAGGAACGCCTTTTCCGGAGCCCGCCCATGGCCGCCGTCACCCTGTGGATCGCCAGCCTCTGCCGTCCCGATCCGGGCTATGGCGGCTGGTCCTTCGTGCGGAGGACGGACGGCGAAACCGGCGCGGCGGCGATCAGGGGCGCGGCCGGCGGCGAGCGGCGCACGAGCACAGCGAAGATGAGCCTCCTGGCCCTGACCGAGGCGCTGGAGAGCCTCTCGGACCTGCCGAAGGACGCGTCGGTGACCCTTCGCTTTTCAGATCCAGACCTGGCTGGCCAGCTGGTGGCGTCCGACGGCGCCTACGCCACGGCCGAGCCCGAGACCTGGAAGGCTGCGCGCGCCGCTATCGCCGCCCGTCCCGTTCTGGAACTGGTTCCCGCCTCGCCCGCCGACGCAGCCGGCGGCTTCCTCAACGCTTGGGCCGAGTTCGGCCTGGACACGGCCAAGTCGCGCGGCAGCTTCAAGGCCGCGATTCCCAAGCCGAACCTGCTGAAGTTCCCCGGCTAGGCAGACTGGCCGCCGACGATCAGGTCGGCCGTCGCCGGATTGCAGGCGAACGGGATGTCGGCCAGCGTCGCCATGCGGATCAGGGCCTTGACGTCGACATCGTGCGGCTGCGGCGACAGCGGGTCGACAAAGAAGATCAGCACGTCCAGCCGCCCCTCGGCGATCATCGCGCCCAGTTGCTGGTCGCCGCCCAGCGGACCGCTCTTCAGCCGCACCAGGTTGAGCTGCGGCAGCGCCTCCAGGATCCGCCCGCCGGTCGTGCCGGTGCCGAACAGCGCCTTGTCCTTCAAGAAGGCCTCATGCGCCTTGGCCCATTCGACCAGCGCGGCCTTCTTGTCGTCGTGAGCCACGAGGCCGATGGCGATAGGACGAGCGGTCATGTGCAGATTCCCGAACGGCGTTCAGCGCTTCGTATAGCGGCCAAGATCGCGGTCGACGAGGTTGCCGCCGCCGGCTATCTGCGCCTGATGAGCGAAATCGAGATCGACGGCCGCCTGCTGCAGCGCTGGCTGCGCACCGACGGGGCCGATACGGCGCTGCTGATCGGCTGCGCGATCGATGACGGCGAGTGCGACGAGCCGTTGGCGATCACCGCGGCGGACCTGGTCCGGCAGGCCATTGTCTGCGGCCGGGTCCGCATCCCGTTCGCCCGCCTCGTCGACTGCCTGCTGGTCGCGCCGGCCGACCACCCGGCGGTGGCGGCGGTTCGGGCCTGCGTGTCGCCGCAGGAACAGGCGCATCAGCGGATGAAAGCCGAGCTGGGCGAGGAATATCCCCGCCCCTTCGCGTCCGTCGAGGATCTGGAAACCGTCCACGCCGCCGAGATGGCCCGGCGCGAAGGCAAGCTGCCCGAACGCGCGCTGCGTGGGCCTTGGGTGCGCGCCCTGAAGCGCAACGAACTCTATCGCCAGGGCGCGCAGCTGGCCCAGTCCTGGCGCGAACTGGCCAACAGCATGGGCGCGCCGTGGTCGGACATCGCCCTGCACCTGGCCTGGTTCCAGCGCCACGCCGGCCACCCGAACCGGGCGATCGAGACGGCGCGCGACTTCTGGGCCTCGAAGGCGGTGGCGTCCCAGACCGAGATCGCCATGCTGGCCACCGTCGAGGCGGCCTCGTGGATCGACCGCTTCGAGCGCAAGGGCGGCGCAGCCCCGGACCTGATCGAGGCCCGCCGCGCGGCGGCCAAGGCCTACGCCATCAACACCACCGATCCGGAGATCAAGGCCGTCTACCAGCGCCTGCAGGCGATCGCGGACGGCCCTGACGATTCTCGTAGAGGCCGCTAGGCGCGTTCCTTGGTCCGCTCGAAGCGCACCTTCGGATAGCGCTCGGCGACGTAGCCGATCTCCCAGGACGACTTGCCCAGGAACACAGGCTGCTCGTCGATGTCCTGGCCCATGGCCGACTTGTGCTTGCTGACGAAGTCCTCGACGTCGGCCTTGTCGCCGCCCAGCCAGCGGGCCTCGGCATAGGGGCTGGCCTCGAAGATGCAGTCCAGCTGGTATTCGTTGGCCAGGCGGTCGGCCATGACCTCGAACTGCAGCTGGCCGACGGCGCCGACGATGAAGTCGCTGCCGATCATCGGGCGGAACAGTTGGGTGACGCCCTCCTCGGCCAGGCCTTCCAGGGCCTTCTTCAGGTGCTTGGCCTTCAGCGGGTCCTTCACGCGCACGCGGCGCAGGATTTCCGGGGCGAAGTTGGGCAGGCCGGCGAAGCGCAGGGTCCCGGTCTCGGACAGGCTGTCGCCCACCCGCAGCACGCCGTGGTTGGGGATGCCGATCACGTCGCCGGCGAAGGCGTCCTCGGCCAGCTCGCGGTCGGACGCGAAGAACATGATCGGCGCGTTGACGCTCATGGCCTTGCCGGTGTTCTGGGCCTTCAGCTTCATGCCGCGCGTGAAGCGGCCGCTGGTCAGGCGCAGGAAGGCGATCCGGTCGCGGTGATTGGGGTCCATGTTCGCCTGGACCTTGAAGACGAAGCCCGACACTTCGCTGTCGCCGGGGGCGACATGGGTGTCGACGCCCGCCTTGCTGACCTTGGCCGGATGCGGCGGCGGGGCGTAGGCGCCGATGCCGCCCAGCAGCTCGGCGACGCCGAAATGGCGCAGGGCCGAGCCGAAGAACACCGGCGTCATGTGGCCTTCCAGGAAGCTCTGGACGTCGAACGGCTTGCCGGCCTCGGTGACCAGCATGGCGTTGTCTTCCAGTTCGGCCTTCTCCTCGGGGTCCAGGTACTGGACCACCGCATTGCCCTTGAAGGCGATGGGGTCGGGATGGCCTTCCTCGTCGGTCGAGCTCTTCTTGGCGTAGGGGATGAACTTGTCGTTGCGCAGGTCCAGCATGCCCTTGAAGCGGCCGCCCGAGCCGGCGGGCCAGTAGAGCGGCGCCGGGTCCAGGGCCAGCTTGGACGAGACTTCGTCCAGCAGTTCGAACGGGTCCTGGGCCTCGCGGTCCATCTTGTTGATGAAGGTGATGATCGGGATGTCGCGCAGGCGGCACACCTCGAACAGCTTCAGGGTCTGGGGCTCGATGCCCTTGGCGGCGTCCAGCACCATGACCGCGGCGTCGGCGGCCGTCAGCGTGCGGTAGGTGTCTTCCGAGAAGTCCTCGTGGCCCGGGGTGTCCAGCAGGTTGAACATCAGGCCGTCGTGGTCGAACGTCATGACCGAGGCCGAGACCGAGATCCCGCGCTCGCGTTCGATCTTCATCCAGTCCGACTGGGTGCGGCGGGTCTGGCCACGGGCGCGGACGGCGCCGGCGGCCCGGATCGCCCCGCCGGCCAGCAGCAGGTTTTCCGTCAGCGTGGTCTTGCCGGCGTCGGGGTGGCTGATGATGGCGAAGGTGCGCCGACGGGCGGCTTCAGCGGCGGGGGAAGAGCTCATGCGCGGGGACTAGCCCCATCAGCCCTTTTTGTCACCTTCCGCATTGGTTTGGCCCGGACCGGCCGCCGTTTTGGCCATGTCCGCGTCGATCGCCTTCACCATGACCTGGGCGGCCTCGACCATCTCGCCGCCGTGCGGGCTGCGGGCCAGCGGCGTCAGCACCGCCCTGGCGATGGCGGGCTCTTTGGATCGCAACAGCGCCTCGGCCGCCTCGAGCCGGTAGACGCCCACTTCGGGCGCAAGCTCCACGGCCTTCAGGCGGACATTGACCAGCCCTTGGGTCTGCGGCTCCAGCTGCTTGCTGTTGGCGTAGTCGCGCAGCAGGCCGGGATTGTTCGGATCCAGCTTGAAGGCGCGGGTGAACAGCTTGGACGCCTCGGCATAGTCGGCGGCGCGGCCCACCGCATCGGCCTTGCCGGCGGCCATGCGGCTCTGGCCCAGGGCGATCAGCGCGTCCTCGTCCTTCGGATCGGCGGCCAGCAGGGCGTTCAAGGTCGCCTCCCCAGCCGCGCGGTCGCCGTATCGCGTCTCGGCCTTGGCCAGCACCATCTGGGCGAAGCTGTCCTTCGGCGCCTTGGCGGCCCGCTTGCGGACATTGGCCAGGAAAGCGGGGCGATCGTTGTCCGGCACGCCCAGCTTCATCCGCTGGTTCTCCAGCAGCAGGGCGTCCGCGCTCGCCGGCAGCGTCGTGATGGCCATCGCCGGCTCGCCTTGCGTCCCGCGTGGCAGCGCCCCGCCAGGGATGGGCCGGCTCATATAGTCCTGCAGCTTGCGGCGCAGTTCGTCAGGCGTGTCGCCATAGACGCGCTTCCAGGCCCCGACCGGGTCGCGGCTGTCGCGGGCGTCGTCCAGATACGGCTTCAGCAGCTTGTACCGCTCGGGGCTGGAGACGATGTAGTGCGTCAGCAGCCAAGCCTGCGCATAGTATGGCGCGCCCTCGTCGCGCTTCAGGTCGCGCGGGCTCTTGCCGAGCACGTCCTGGATCGGGATCCAGCCGCCGGGCTGGGTCAGGCTACGCGCCCGCCCTTCGTTGACGCCGCCGACGATCAGCCGCTTCGAGCCGAGATCGGCGGTCATGTAGTATTCGGCGTAACCCTCGACCAGCCAGGCCGGATAGGCGCTGGGATAGTAGCGCAGCATGAAGTGGTGCACGTACTCGTGCAGCACCGCGTCGTCGCCCCGGTTCTGATCGTTCTCGTCGGAGACCCCGTCGCGCACCGCCATGACGAAGGTCTCGCCCGGCGCGGTGTAGTAGACGCCCGCGGCGCGCTCCAGCTTGGGGTAGACCCGCTGCAGTTCGGAAAGGTCGGAGACCAGATAGACCGGCAACTTGCGCGGAACGGCCTCGTCCTTGGGCCGGCCATGCAGGCGGCGCAGCAGGCTGTCGAAGTCTTCCAGCTGGGCGGCGTAACTGCGGACCGCCCGCTCGCTGCGGCCATAGACGATGAAGTGGTCGCTCTCGGCCCGCAGCCACTCGGCGCGCGCCGCGCCGCCGAACAGGACACCGGCCAGCATCGCCGCCGCGCCCCAACGCTTCAACCGCATTACGCCTCCCCGATCGCGGCATATGCGCAATCTTAAATTGAGGCTATGCGCGCGGAGCGACGGGCTTCAACCCTCTTTCCATGACAACCGTGACTGAGGTTCCATCACAGCTGAGACAATACGCCCGAAAATGGGTCAAAAAGCCCCTATTCGAAGAATGGGTTTGGAGTCATGCTTCCCTCATCCCGCACCGGCGACATCAGATCGTCGGGCGAATGGAGGAAATCGAACGATGGCCCTGCTCGACCATCATCACCGCGCCCCGGGTCGGCAACACCCCGCCGGCAGCGCGCTGTGCTTTGGCATCACCCTGGCCGGACTGGTCGTCCTGGCGGTGACGATAAGCTGGTTGATGACCCTAGTACGGATCTAGGGGGCGCGGATCTGAGGCCTAGGCGGCCAGGCGCCGCCAGACCTGACGATCGGCTTCGAGGTTGGTGAGCGCGCCTGAATTTTGGCGCTGCAGCAGCGCGGCCATGACCTCGATGCTCAGTTGGGCGTAACGCACCTGCACGTCGTCCTTGCGGCAGCCACGACCGGGCGCGATGAACAGCGCCGCATTGACGTCCGGCGCCTTGGCCACGATCAGGGCCGCCAGGCGCTCGGCCCGCTCCTTGTCCTTCTGGTGCAGCAGGGGCTCTTCCGCGAACAGCTCCTTGCCCAGCTCGCCGACATAGTTCAGCGACAGCGCCGCAAAGCGGTCGCGCGTCATCGGCGGCGCCAGGTCGGCCGCGTCGAAGCTGAGGATGACGTCGTTCATGAGGAAAAGCATGGCGGATACTGGCCTGGAACTCTGAGCGGGGGTTCGAAAGCCCGCGCATCCTGCCGGAAACACGCTTTAGGTCCGGTTTAGGAGCAGGGTTAACGGCTCCCTAGAGTCGAGTTCTCCACAGACGCTCCACCAATAAGCGCCCTCAAGCCTCGACGGCTTCGGTCAGGAAGTGGCGGCCTTCGCGGTCCTCGATCTCGATCACCCAGACGTCCGGGTCGATACGAGCGGCGCGCTCGGCATAGGCGTCGAGGTCGGGCTCGAACTCCGAACGGACCGGCTGCATCCAGAAACGCTCGCCGTCGCCGCGCGTGGCTTCGCTATAGAGCCGCGCGGTCCCGGCCCGGCGATCGACGATCTTGACCAGCACCGCCCCGGCCCGCGCATCGCCCTTCCGGGCCACCATGGCGAAGGCGCCGCCCAGTTCGGCGCGGCGGATCAATGCGCCGACCCAGATATCCGTCGAAAGAAGCATCGCTAACCGAACCGCAACCCGTGGGCGCGTACAGTCGCCCTTCAAGTCTCGAAGCATACGAGAATATGACGCCGAATACGCACCAGAAAGGTCGCGGGGCGCGATGGATCGGGGCAGCGATCGGACTGGCGAGTTTCGCCGTCCCCACCGCGCTGTACGCCAACGCCGCCGACCAGCTGTACGAACGCACGCTGATGACGGCGGCCGACGGCCGCTGCCGGCTGTTCACGCCCACCATCTCGGCCGCCCTCGACGCCTCGCGAGCCCAGGCGCGCGGCGCGACGCTGCGCTCGGGCGCCAGCGAGCTGCAGGTCACCGCCCTGGAACAGCGCGCGCGCGTCAAAGCCGCCGGCGCGGCCTGCGATTCCAAGGACCTGACCCTGGCCGCCGGCCGTGTGAAGAAAGCCTTCGAAGGCTATTCGCAGATGCTGAGCCAGGTCTATCCGGGCGATGTCTCGTCCTGGAAGGCCGAGCGCTCGGTGTCGGCGACCATCCCCGTCTGGCGGCTGTCGCAGCCGTCGGCCTTCGGCACGGATCGGATGGTGTTCGGCCTGGCCGGCCGCGCCAAGGCCGTGACCGCCGTGGCCACCTTCGAGAACGGCCAGCGCCCCTACACGGCCCGGATCGTCGTGCGCGACACCAGCCGCACGCTGGGCCCCTACATCGCGCCCAGTTCGGGCCGAAACCTCGCCGGCAAGGTCGCGCCGCGCAGCGCCAGCCTGGTGTTCAACGCCGAGACCCGCGAGGAAGCCCCCCTCACCCTGCTGCCGACCGGCGCCAAGACGGGCCTGTCCTTCCGCTTCCCGACGGCGGCGGCCGATGCGATCTCGCAGCTGGACCCGCGCGAGACGGTGACGGTGGAGTTCGCCTTCGCCGGCCGCGGCGACGAGGTCACCCGCAAGGCCTATGTCGAGGTCGGCGATTTCGCAGCTGGACGGGCGTTCCTGCGCTAGTTAGCGCGGCGCGAAGGCGATGACGTTGTCGCCCAGATTGGCGGGCGGCTTTTCCTCGGCCGGAGCCGGCGTTTCGGCGATGGGCGCGGCTTCCGCCAGGGTCTCGAGCGTCACCGACTTCAGCGGGGCCAGCAGCACCGGCAGGCGCACCGAGACGCTGGTGCCCGCGCCCAGGCGGCTTTCGATCGTCATCTCGCCGCCGTGCAGCTTGGCGAAGGCGCGGACCAGCGACAGGCCCAGGCCCGTGCCCTTGGCGCGCTGCTCGACGCCGCCGGCCTGCTCGTAGGGACGGCCCAGGCGCTCGAGGTCCTCAGGCGAAATGCCCACGCCGGTGTCGGCGACGATGATCTCCAGCACCCCGTCATAGCCGTGGGCCGTGACCGTCACCTGGCCGCCGCGCGGGGTGAACTTCAAGGCGTTGGAGACCAGGTTCAGCACGATCTGCTTGAGGGCGCGGCGGTCGGCGTCGACCTCCAGCTCGCCCGGCGGCAGCACGCCGCGCAGCTGGACGCTGGCGGTGTCGGCCTGGACGCGCAGCAGCCGCATGGCCGCCTGCACCGCCTCGCGGGCGTCGAACACGCCGCGCTGCAGCTCGAAGCGCTCGGCCTCGATCTTCGACATGTCCAGCACGTCGTTGATCAGGTCCAGCAGGTGGCCGCCGCTCTCGTGGATCAGCTCGGCGTATTCGGCGTAGCGGTCGCTCAAGGGGCCGAACATGCGGGCGCGCATGATGTCCGAGAAGCCCATGATGGCGTTCAGCGGCGTGCGCAGCTCGTGGGACATGTTGGCCAGGAAGCGGGCGCGGCCGGCGGCCAGGGCCTCGGCGTCGGCGCGGGCCTGGTCCAGCGCGGTCTCGCGGTTGCGCTCGACGGTGACGTCGCGCAGCACGCCGACCAGCTGGTTTGGGGCCACGCGGGCCAGGTCCAGGGCCACGATGCGCTCGACGCCCAAGGCGGGATTGAAGGTGATGCTGGCCGCGCCCTCGCGATGCGCGGCGGCGATGGCGGCGGTCAGGCGCTGGCGGTCGCCGGGGGCGGCCGCGCCGGTCAGGCCGCGATTGACCAGGTCGACCGTGGTGACGCCGCGCGGCGGCGCGCCGCGAACGGCGGTCACCTGCCCCTGGCCGCGGATAGCGATCGCCAAGTGCGGCAGACCGTCCAGCATGGTCTCCAGGTAGAGAATCTCACTCGCGTAGCGGTCGTCGCGCGCGCCCTGGCGGCGGCGGCCGATCAACAGGCCGGCGGCGAGACCCAGGCCGGTGGTGACCAAGGCGAGAAAGCCCAGCACGAAGGCCAGGGGACCGGTTGGCTGCGGCGGGGCCAGGCCCGAAAGCTGGGTCAGGGCGGCGATGCAGCCGCCGATCAGGGACAGGGCCGCGCCCTCGGCCAGGCGCTTGGGCTGGTCCAGGGTCGAGGCCGCGGCGACGGGCGCCAGGCACCATGCCGCCATGGCGCCGGAGACGCCGCCGGTCAGCACCGCCGCCAGCGAACCGCCCACCGCCCACAGCACCAGCAGCACCGACTGGGTGCGCTCGTCGTCGCGCGAAAACAGGAGAGCCGCCAGGGCCGGAACCGCGCCCGCGCCCAGGGCCGCCCAAACCGGCCAGCCGCCGGTGCTGTTGGCGAACAGCGCCGCGGCCGCGGCCAGGCAAATGGCCGCCAGCCAGCCCAGGCGCCATGCCTGTGCAGGATCAAACCCCGTCGCCGGAGGCGGAGGGCGTCGGATCGGGTCTGGACGCGTTTCGAATTCCAAGGGCCGGTCGACTTGCAAGCGCGGCGGGGAGCCACCGTCGTCAAACCTTAACGCGCGGGAGCCCCGACCTCCAAGGCCGCACAATCGTTAAGCGACCTTTCCTCGTGGAAGCGTTGTGGACGGAAACGGAATCGTAAGCGCGAGTCGGCATCCTCCGGGTCTGAAGTCATCACGGACAGAAGGTCCGGGAGCCCATCATGCCAGAACCGGCGTCCCTGGACGCATTGTCCGATCGCGCCTTCGCGCACCCCGTCCCGGCCGATCGCCGGGCGGCCGCGATCGAGCGCCGTCGCCTGGCCCTCGACGATCGAAAGCGCTCGTTCCTGCGCATGGTCAGCCACGAGCTGCGCACCCCGCTGAACGCCGTGATCGGCTTCTCCGAGATCCTGTCGCACGAGCTCTACGGACCGCTCGGCAACCCGCAGTACAAGGAATATGCGGGCATCGTGCACGAGAGCGGCATGAAGCTCCTGAAGCTGGTCAACCAAATCGTCGAGCTGGCGCGGCTGGAGGGCCACGTCACCGATATCGAGATGACGCCCGAACCGATCGACGAGGCGCTGGACGACGTCATCGACGGCCTGAAGGCTGAGATCGCCCGCCGCGACGTCATCGTCCACGTGGTCAATCAAGGCGCCCTGCCCGCCGTCATCGCCGACAGTCGCGGCCTGCGGACCATGCTCTCCAATCTCTTGCAGAACGCCGTTACCCACTCGCCTGCTGGGGGAGTCGTGCATGTCGCCGCCGCCCGCATCGGCGGCGAGATCGAGATCACTATTCGCGACCAGGGCCCCGGCGTGGAGAGCGCCGAACTGCCGCGCCTGCTGCAGCCGTTCGAACAGGGCGGCTCGGCCCTGACCCGCACCCAGGAAGGCGTTGGCCTGGGCCTGCCGATCGTCGACCTCTTGTCACGGGCCATGGGCGGCCAGCTGAAGCTGTCGTCCAGCCTGGGCGCGGGGTTCCTGGCGCGGCTGATCCTTCCCACCGCATAGCCCCAAGCTTGCCTTGAAGGGGCCAGCCCCCTAAGTGGCGCCCCATGACCAGCCCGATCGACACCGCCCTCAACGACCTCGCCGACGAGTTCGAGCTCCTGGGCGACTGGGAAGAGCGCTATCGCTACGTGATCGAGCTGGGCAAGGAGCTTGAGCCCCTGACCGACGCCGAGCGCTCGGAAGAAAACAAGGTGCGCGGCTGCGCCAGCCAGGTATGGCTGGTCACCCTGCCTCAGGCCGACGGGACGCTGGTGTTCAAGGGCGACAGCGACGCCCACATCGTCAGCGGCCTGGTGGCCATCATGCTGCGCCTCTATTCGGGCCGCACGCCCGCCGACATCGCCGCCTTCGACGCCAAGGGCGCGATGGACAAGCTGGGCCTCTCGGAAGCCCTTTCCTCGCAGCGCTCCAACGGCCTGAAGTCGATGGTCGCCCGCATCCAGCACGACGCGCAGGCTCGCCTTGGGTAACTACCGCGTCGCCGCGCTCTATCGCTTCACGCGGTTCGAGGATCCGGCGGCCATCCAAGGCCCGCTGGCGGCGCTGTGCTGCAGCCTCGGCGTCAAGGGCACCCTGTTGCTGGCTCCTGAGGGCGTCAACGGGACCATCGCCGGAGAGGACGCCGCCATCGAGGCGGTGCTGGACCACATCCGCGCCCTGCCCGGCTGCGAGGGTCTCGCGCCCAAGACCGCCTGGGCCGAGCGTATGCCGTTCTACCGGATGAAGGTCCGCCTCAAGAAAGAGATCGTCACTCTGGGCGAGCCGGACCTCGACCCGACCGACGCCGGGACCTATGTCGCGCCCGCCGACTGGAACGCCCTGATCGCCGATCCCGACGTCGTGGTCATCGACACCCGCAACGACTACGAGGTCGCCGTCGGCCAGTTCGCAGGCGCGATCGATCCCAGGACGGCCAGCTTCTCGGATTTCCCCGCCTGGTTCCGCGACTGGCGCGCCGGGCTCGAGGCCCCGCCCAAGAAGATCGCCATGTACTGCACCGGCGGCATCCGCTGCGAGAAGTCGACCGCGTTCCTGAAAGCCGAAGGGATCGAGGACGTCTTCCACCTGAAGGGCGGCATCCTGGACTATCTGGAGCAGGTGCCGGAACCCGAGAGCCTGTGGCGCGGCGAGTGCTTCGTGTTCGACGAGCGCGTCGCGGTCGGCCACGGCCTGACGCCGGGGACCCACGTCCTGTGCCGCGGCTGCCGAATGCCGGTCAGCCCCGAGGGTCAGACCTCGCCGCTGTATGTCGAGGGCGTCGCCTGCCCGGCCTGCCACGACCAGCGATCGGAAGAGCAGAAAGCCAGCGCCGCCGAGCGCCATCGCCAGGCCCAGCACTGCGAGACCCTGGGCATCGACCACGTCGGCGCGACTTTTCCTTCAAAGCCAAGCTGAACGCTTCGCAGAGGCCCGCGTTGACCCGGCTCACCTTTCTCCAGGAGCCGCCCCATGCATACCAACGAAGACCACATCAAGCTCGTCAACGGCCTGGTCGAAACCACCATCGACAGCGCCGACGGCTATGCCGAAGCCGCCAAGGACGCCGATGGCGTCCGCTACAAGGACCTGTTCGAACGCCGCGCCCAGGAGCGTCGCTCGGTCGCCTCGGAACTGCAGGACGAGGTCCGCCGTCTGGGTGGCGAGGCCAAGGACGACGGCACCATCCTGGCCGCCGCCCACCGCGCCTTCCTGAACCTGAAGGACTCGCTGACCAAGGGCGATGAGGCCGTGATCAACGAGGTCGAGGCCGGCGAGGACCATATCAAGGCCAAGTACGAAAAGGCCCTGCAGGACACCGACGTCGACGCCCAGACCCGCGCGGTGATCGAAAAGGCCTGGACCTCGGTGAAGACCGGCCACGACCAGATGCGCGACCTCAAGCTGTCGCTGAAGCACTAAGCGCTGCATGGGCGGGGCCGAAAGGTCCCGCCCATTTGCTTCAAGCGGCCTCACACCGCATATGAGGCTCATGGAAGACGCGCCGCGCATCGCTCTCGACGAGAGACAGGTGAACCTGATCGCCAAGGCCCTGGCCGATCCGCGCCGCCGTCAGATCCTCAAGGAGATCGGCGCAGAGAGCGAGCCGACGCCGTGCGGCGCCGTTGCTCAGCTGCTGCCCGTCACCGCCGCCACCTTCTCCCATCACATGAAGGAGCTGGAGACGGCCGGCCTGATCCAGATCTGCCGGCAAGGGAAGTTCGCCTTCCTGGTCCTGCAGCGCGACGTGCTGAACGCCTATCTGGCCCAGCTCGCCGAGATCTAGGCCGTCGCCCGCTTGGGCAGCCGCCAGCCCGGCCGGGCGAAGTGGCAGGTGTAGCCGTTGGGAATCCGCTCCAGGTAGTCCTGATGCTCGGGCTCGGCTTCCCAGAAGTCGCCGACCGGCTCGACCTCGGTGACGACCTTTCCCGGCCACAGCCCGGAGGCGTCCACGTCGGCAATCGTATCGACCGCCACGGCGTGCTGGGCTTCGTTCTCGTAGTAGATGGCCGAGCGATAGCTCATTCCAATGTCGTTGCCCTGGCGATTGACCGTCGACGGGTCGTGGATCTGGAAGAAGAACTCCAGCAGTTCGCGATAGCTGGTCACCGCCGGATCAAAGACGATCTCGATCGCCTCGGCGTGCGTGCCGTGGTTGCGATAGGTGGCGTTCGGCACGTCACCGCCTGAATAGCCGACCCGCGTGGACACCACGCCCGGCCGCTTGCGGATCAAGTCCTGCATGCCCCAGAAACAGCCGCCGGCCAGCACCGCGCGTTCAGTCGTGGCCATTCCGCATTCTCCTTCAAAAGTGTCGCATCCCATATGGGGGCGAGAACGCGCGCCGCCGATAGAACCCATCGATCGTCCCTGAAAAATTCTCTCCGCCTCCGCTCATTGAATCATTTCGATGATTATCTAAATGTCGAAGCGTTCGCCGATACAGGCGACCGGCCAACGCGCCGAACGGAGAGAGATCATGAGCAAGCTTACCGGCAAGACCGCCGTCGTCACGGGCGCCTCGAAGGGCATTGGCGCCGCCATCGCCAAGGCGCTGGCCGCTGAAGGCGCAGCCGTCGCCGTCAACTACGCCTCTAGCCGCGAGGGCGCCGACAAGGTCGTGGCCGAGATCACCGCCGCCGGCGGCAAGGCCATCGCCGTCCAGGGCGACGTGGCCAAGAGCGCCGACGTCACCAAGCTGTTCGACGAGACGGCCAAGGCCTTTGGCGGCGTGGACATCCTGGTCAACAACGCCGGCGTCTATGAGTTCGCGGCGCTGGAAGACGTCAGCGAGGCGCACTTCCACCGCCAGTTCAACATCAACGTCCTGGGCCTGCTGCTGGCGACGCAGGAAGCGGCCAAGCGCTTCGGCGCCGACGGCGGCAGCGTGATCAACATCAGCTCGGCGGCCACCACCGTCGATATCCCGACCGCCTCGGTCTACACGGCCACCAAGGCCTCGGTGGACTCGATCACCCGCGTGCTGGCCAAGGAGCTGGGTCCGCGCAAGATCCGCGTCAACGCCATCTCGCCGGGCGCGGTCGAGACCGAAGGCACCCACACCGTGGGCATCATCGGTTCGGACCTAGAAGCCCAAATGGTCGCCCAGACCCCGCTTGGCCGCATGGGCCAGCCGTCGGACATCGCGCCGGTGGCGACCTTCCTGGCTTCGCCGGACAGCTTCTGGATCACCGGCGAGATCATCGCCGTAGCGGGCGGCAACCGCTAGGCCATTCTGTAATGCTGCGCCAGGCGCTGCAGGGCGAGTTTCAGGACCGTCTTGCCCGCCCGGCGCGGCAACTTCAGCGACCGCTCGGCCGTCTCCAGCGCCGAGCCCAGCAGACAGACCCGCTCCAGCATCTCACGCAGTCCGGGACCGACCTCCGCCAGCGCCTTGGCGATCCTCTGGCGGGTGGCGATGTCGCGCTCGGCGGGCGCCAGGCCCTGTCGACCACCATCCACCCGAGGCGCAGCGTCCCAGCGCATGGTCATCCGCCCCTGGGTCCCCAGGCTCTCGAACTCCTCGCGCAGACGCTCGCCGGCGGCGGCTTCGGTCGGCGTCAACCAAGGTTGGCCGTTTCCGTCTCGACGGCGGGCCAGCCAGGCGATCGGCGACTCCCCAAGGTTGCGGCGGACCGGGCCGTCTGGCGTAGCGACCTCTTCCTCGATCACGCCCGGCCGTCCCGGCGGCGGGACCGCCACAGGCTCGGGCCGCGCCGCCATCGTCCAGCCGCCTTGCGCACGCGGCTTCAGCGTCGCCTCGCGCGCCAGGACCTGGAACGCCGCCTCGTCCAAGGTCAGCATCACGCTGCGCCGGCGACTGGCGCCCAGGCGCACGCCGTAGCCGAGGCTTTGGGCCTCGACCACCGCCCCGGGGCGCGACAGCAACCGCATGGCCCGCTCGGCCAGGCGACGCGCCTCCAGCTCCGCATCGAAGGCCTCTGCGCTCACGCCGGGATCTCCTCGGCATGGGCCGGCGCCTGGCGCAGGCAGGCTTCCAGGTCAGTGAGCCGCCGATCGAACACAGCGTCCTCGCGCATGTCCTCGATCTTGCGGCAGGCATGGCCGCAGGTGGTGCGATCGCGGCCGAAGGCGAAAGCCACCCGCGCTAGCGACCAGTGGAAGGTGATGTGGGTCAGATAGATCGACAACTGCCGCGCCCGCACGGCGGCCTGCGACGCGCGCCGTGGCGCGCTGATCTCGGCCGCCGGTACGCCGGTGGCCAGGGAAACGAGATGGGTGACGAAGCCGACCGTCAGACGGTCGCGGCGGGGATCGGGCGTGATCGCCCAGATGTCCTCAAGGGCTTGAACCAGCATGGCGTGCTCTCCTCCCCGCCGCGAGTACGACGGGCAGCGCCACTATAGGTATAAATTCCAGGAAAGAGGAAGATATTCCTATTACACCCAAGCTTACCGATCCTAAGCCTTTGAATTCCTAGGCGCTCAACTTCGCTATTCCCGCCAACGGACGGGAATTGGCGCGTCGTTCATCGAGGATGCCGCGGAATGAGCGCGACCCCAGACGCGCTGTGGGCGCCTTGTCAAAGGCCGCAAACATCGCGTCGATCCAGGCATTGTCCCCGATGACCCCCGCCGCCCGAAGCTGCTCGCAGGCGCCCACGGCGGCGTCGACGCCAGTTCGCGGATTGGCCGCCAACAGCTCGCGGGAACAAAGGGACCGCAGCGAATGCACGGCTTCGACAGGCGGCGCCGGCCCTTCGCGCAGCCATTGTTCGGCCAGCCGGAAGCCGTCATTCGCGAACATCTCCATGACGTAGCGGACCCTGGCCATCAGTCCCACCTTCCCGTCGCGGCCGACCAGGATCATTGGAAAGGCCGGCGCCAACGACGGCAGGGCGGTGTTCACGTAGAGGCGCGCGTTCCAGTAGGCCTCCCCGATCCGTACGAAATGAGCCGCGTCCCGCACCAGCGCGAAGCCGGAGTCCTTCATCGGCAGGATTTCGACCTTGGGCTTGCGGACGTCGACCGTATCGTTCGAAACGTCGACATAGAGGGTTCCCAGCTGGATCGCGTTCTGGAAATAGCTCTCGCGCAAGACGCCCCAGAGCATGCGGCCCTCCCCGCCGTGATCCAGGAACGCCTTCAGCGCCTGCGCGCCCGGCATGTCCGACCAGGCTTCACGGGCGCCCAGGCGCCACATGACGTCGCTGGTGATCTCGAGACAGCAGCCATAGGGATAAGCCTTGCCGTACTGCGCGCCGATACGCGAGGCCAGGGCCGCATCCGTTTGCGCGCGCACGGCGAGAAAGAAGGTTTCCAGCGCCGGCAGAGCCGGAAGCAAGAAGCGCTCCGTCAACGCCGCCTGCGACGGATCGGCGTCGAGGCCATCGAGAAGCTTGACCATGATATTCGGCTCTAGGACGCGCCGCCCAAGACGACTCCGTGCGGCAGGATAGCGCCGCGGTGCGACACCACCAGCGCCGCGAGAGCGTGAGCGCGACGCACCGCCTCTGGGATGGGCAACCCCGCCAGCCGCGACGACAGATAGGCTGCGTTGAAACTGTCGCCCGCACCGGTCGTGTCGACCGCCTTCACCCGTCCCGGCGCGGGCGTTGCCGTGCGCCCCTCGGGCTGATGCACATTGACCGCGTGGCTCTCGTCGCGGGCCACCACTTCGGCGCCGGCAGCGGCCCATTCGGCGGCCAGGTCCTCGGCTTCGCGCCCGTAGAGCGGGCGACTGTCCTCGCTGCTCAGCGAGATGTAACGGCACGAGGGCACGACGCCGTCCAGCGCGGCGCGGGCGGCCTCGGGGCTGGGCCACAGGGCGGGACGGTAGTTGAAGTCCAGGGCCACGGCCACGCCGTGCGAATGGACGTAGGCAAGGATGTCCTTCAGGCGCGCCCGGCCGATGTCGCCGATCACCGCCAGGGTCACGCCCGACAGGTAGACCAGATCGCCGGCCTTGGCCGCCTCGATCAGCTGGTCGGCGGTGTGGGCCGAGAACAGGTCGCGGATCGGCGCCCGCTCGCGCCAGTAATGGAACTTCCGCTCGCCATGCTCGTCCACGACGATGGCGTAGAGGCCCGGCAGGCGGTTCTCGAGCTCGCGCACCAGGCGCGTGTCGATGGTCTCGCGGCGCATGGCCGCCAGCACGCCCTCGCTGAACGGGTCGCCCTGCCCCAGCGCGGTGCAGTAGGCGACGTCGTCGCCCAGGCGCGCCATGTAGATGGCGGTGTTGAACGTGTCGCCGGCGAAGCCCATCCGATAGAGGCTGTCAGAGCTCTCGGGCGAGAGCTCGACCATGCATTCGCCGAGTACGGTGATCTTGGCCATGCTCAGCCCTTCTTCTTGGCCGGCGCGGCCTTCGCCTGCTGGTCGATCCAGGCGTCCACCCGGGTCTCCAGCACCGCCAGCGGCAGCGAGCCGTGCAGCAGCACCGTGTCGTGGAAGCCGCGCTCGTCGAACTTGTCGCCCAGCCTGGCCTCGGCCCGCTTGCGCAGTTCCAGCAGCTTCAGCTCGCCGATCTTGTAGGCCAGGGCCTGGCCGGGCCAGGACACGTAGCGCTTGAGCTCGACCTCGATATTGGTCGGCGACAGGGCCGTGTTGTCGGTGAAGCAGGCGCGGGCCTGCTCCAGGCTCCAGCCCTTCCAGTGCATGCCGGTGTCGGCCACCAGGCGGCAGGCGCGCCACATCTCGTAGGACAGTCGGCCAAACAGCTCATAGGGGTCGCGATAGATCCCCATCTCCTCGCCCAGCCATTCCGAATAGAGGCCCCAGCCCTCGCCGAACGCGGTGAAGTAGAGGTTGCGGCGGAACTCCGGCACGTCGACCTGCTCGGCGGCCAGCGAGGTCTGGATGTGGTGGCCGGGCGCGCCCTCGTGCAGCACCAGGGCCGGCAGTTCGTAGATCGGCCGCTGGTCCAGCTCCGAGGTGTTGATCATCAGCCCGCCGGCGCGGCCGAGTTTGGCGTCGCCGCCGAAATAGCGGCCGGTGGTGTAGCCCTTCTCGATGCTGGCCGGCACCGGCCGCACGCCGTAGGTCAGGCGCGGCAGGACGCCGAAATGGGCCGGCAACTGGTCGTCGGCGCGCTTGGCGATCTCGGAGGACTTCTCCAGCAGCTGCTGGCGGCTGGTCGCATAGAAGCGCGGGTCCTTGCGCAGCATGGCCAGGAAGGCCGGCAGGTCGCCCTGGAAGCCGGCGGCCTTCATCGTCTCCTGCATGCGGGCGCGGATGCGGGCCACCTCGGCCTGGCCGATGTCGTGGATCTGGTCCGGCGTCAGGGTGGTGGTCGTGTGCCGGCGGGCCAGGAAGGCGTAGTAGCGCTTGCCGTCCGGCAGGTCCGAGGCCGCGAGGCTCTTGGCGGCGTGCGGGACATATTCCTCGGTCATGAACTTCAGGAACGCCGCGCGAGCGGGCGCGACCTTGTCGGTCATGGCCTTCTCGCCCTCGGCGACCAGGGCCGCACGCGTGGCCCCAGGGATGCTGGCCGGCAGGGTGCGCAGCGGCGCCAGCAGCGGATCCTCGGCCAGGGGCGTCGCGACAGCGCGTTGAGCCCGCTCCTGCACCGCCTGGGCGGTCGGGATGGCCTGGACGAAGCCATCCTTCACCCCGCGGCGCGCGTTGTCGATATTGGCGGCGTACCAGCCAGGCATGCCGTTCAACAGGCCGATCCAGCGCCTGGCCTCGGCCTCGGTCTTCAGCTTCGTGCCGCTGGCGCGGTACAGCATCATCACGTCGAAGCCGCCGTCGCTGCTGAATGGCATCCGCGACTCGTCATAGCCCGCCGCCTCGATGCGGTCCTTGACGGTCCACAGCAGCAGGTCGCGGGTCAGCTTCTCCTCGTCGGAAAGGCCCTTGGTCTCCATCGACGACAGGTCGGCGGCGATCGCCTTCAGCTTGACCAGCTTGGCGGCGTCGGCGGCCGGCGAGACGTCGGGCAGGCGCCAGCGGCTCTCGTTCGAACCGCCGGAATCGGGATCTTCATCCGCATTGCCCAGCGCCTCGTAGCGGGCGACCAAGCTGACGAGATTGCCGGAGGGCGCGGCCCAGGCGGCCGACACGGCCAGGGCGGCGAGGCAGACGCCGGCCAGGGCGGCGCGCCAGGATGCGGTGCGAGTCATGCGGCGCAGCTTAGGCGAACGCGGATCGCCCGGCGACACGCGAATCGTTCACCACGATCCCTGGGCGGAGACCGGTTGGAAGTATCTAAGTTTTCGGAAGATGTTCGAGAATGGAGCGGGCGAAGAGATTCGAACTCTCGACCCCAACCTTGGCAAGGTTGTGCTCTACCACTGAGCTACGCCCGCCCATTCGCGAGATATATAGTCGCTCCATTCTCCCGAAAGTCCGGAAGAATGGAGCGGGCGAAGAGATTCGAACTCTCGACCCCAACCTTGGCAAGGTTGTGCTCTACCACTGAGCTACGCCCGCATCGGCGAGGCTCAAAAGAGCGCCCCGCGACGAGGAGGCGGCTTATGGCAGAGGGCTTCGCGCTTGGCAAGCGCCCTTTGAGGGGTTGCCGACAGCCTTTTTTCGGAGGCTTGATCGAGAGAGGTTTTCCGGGGGCGGAGTTCTAGGCGTTGCGTCTGTTTGTGTTCGGTATGGGCTATGTCGGCGCGGCGTTTTCACGCGCCTTGAGAGCGCGCGGGTGGGAGATCGCCGCTACGGCGCGGGACGCCGATCAGGCCGATCGGCTGCGCGCCCAGGGAATCACGCCGGCCGATCCGGATGACCGCGAGGCCATGGCCGCCGCGCTGCAGGGCGTGAATGCGGTGCTGGTCACCGCCCCGCCCGGCCCCGACGGCTGCCCGGCCCTGGAATCACTGGTCCCTGCCCTTGCCCAAGCCCAGGCCTTCCCCGACTGGATCGGCTACCTGTCCACGACCGGGGTCTATGGGGACTATGACGGCCGCTGGGTGTTCGAGACCGCGCCGCTGAAGGCCCAGTCGGTCGAAGGCGCCCGCCGCGTCGGGGCCGAGCGCGACTGGCGCCAGGTCGGCCGCGGCATGGGCCTGACGGTCACGACCTTCCGCCTGCCCGGCATCTATGGCCCCGGGCGCAGCGCCCTGGACCGCCTGCGCGCCGGCGAAGGCCGCCGCATCGTCAAGCCGGGCCAGGTGTTCAGCCGCATCCACCTCGACGACATCGTCTCGGGGCTGCTGGCGTCGCTGGAGCGGCCGATGGCGGGTGGAATCTACAACCTCGTCGACGACGAACCGGCCCCGCCGCAAGACGTCATGGAACACGCCGCCCACCTGCTGGGCGTCCCGGTCCCGCCGGACCTGCCGTTCAACGAACTGGGCATGTCGCCGGCCACGCGCCGGTTCTACGCCGAGAACAAGCGCGTCTCGAACGCGCGGGCCAAGGCGGAGCTGGGGTGGCGGCCGGCGTATCCGACTTATCGCGAAGGCTTGGCGGCGATCCTGAAGGCGGGCGGCTAAGCCCTACTCGTCATCGATCGCCGGCGCCCTCGGCGTGATCCCCACCGCATCCAGCCCCGCCGCATTGCGCAGCCGCGCCGCTCGCGCCAGGCGGCGAGACACCAGATCGCCCTCCTCCGGCTCGGCCAGACCCTTGGCCTCAGCGACGGCCGCCACAAGGCGTTGCAGGTCCTGGGGACGTGAAAGCCGGTGGTCGCCGTCCTTGATCAGGGTGAAGATCACGTCGTCCGACTTCAGCGCGTTGGCCAGTTCCAGCGCGTGGGTCCACGGCACGTCCGGATCGTCCCCGCCCTGCAGCACGCGCACCGGGACGTCGATCGGCACGGGCCCCGGCAGGATCGACCACCGCGCCCCGTCTTCCAGCAGTTCGCGGGTGATGGCGTAGCCGCCGTCGTCGTATTCCGACGGCCGGATCCAGAAGCCGTCCTCGGCGATGGCCATCTTGGCCTCGGCAGAGAGGTCCGGCTCCATCAGCTTCTCGGTGAAGTCGGGCGCAGGCGCGATCAGCACCATCGCCTTCACGCGGTCCGGCCGCGCGATCGCCGCCAGGCACGACAGCCAGCCGCCCATGGACGAGCCCACCAGCACCAGCGGCCCTGTCGTCAGCTCATCGATCACCGCCAGGGCGTCCTCGCGCCAGCGGCTGATCGTGCCGTCCCTGAACGCGCCGTCCGACTCGCCATGGCCGAGATAGTCGAAGCGGAGATAGTCGCCGCCGGTCGCCTCGGCCTGCTCGGCCAGAACCTCGGCCTTGGTCCCCGTCATGTCGCTGTGGAAACCACCCAGCCACACGACCGTTGGTCCTTCGCCCTCCACGCGGCGAAAGGCGATCTTCGAGCCGTCTTCGCGCGTGAGAGCGCCCCGGGATTCGGTCATGGCGTCGCCTCGATCCTTTCGCTAACTAAAACCGCGCTGTTTTGCCGAGAGTCGCGTTGTCCGACCTACCCACCGACTTCACCTTGCTGCAAGTCACCCCCGAGCTGGAAACGGGCGGGGCGGAACAGACGACGATTGATGTCGCCCACGCCGTGGTGGCGCAAGGCGGCAAGGCCTTGGTCGCGACCAAGGGCGGGCGCATGGCCTCGCGCCTGGAGGCCGATGGCGGGCGCCTCGCCCAGATGCCGGCCCAGTCCAAGAACCCGCTGATCATGCTGGGCAACGCCGCGCGACTGATCGACCTGATCCGGCGCGAGAAGGTCAGCCTGGTCCACGCCCGCTCGCGCGCGCCGGCGTTCAGCGCCCTGTGGGCCGCTCACGCGACCAAGGTCCCGTTCGTGGCCACCTATCATGGCGTCTACAACGCCAAGTCCAATCTCAAGCGCTGGTACAACGCAGTCATGACCAAGGGCGACCTGGTCATCGCCAATTCCGAATACACGCGCGACCACGTCATCCGCGAGCACAACATCGCCCCGGAGAAGGTGGTGGCCATCCCACGCGGCGTCGACCTGTCGCGCTTCGAGCCCGGCGTCGTGCCGGCCTCGCGGATCGAGGCCCTGCGCACGGCGTGGGGGATCGCTTCCGACGAGCGCCGCCTGAAGGTGCTGCTGGCCGGCCGCCTGACCCGCTGGAAGGGCCAAGCGCTGATGATCGAGGCCATGGCCAAGCTGAAAACGCGCGGGGAGGACCGGGTTCTGCTGCTGCTGGCGGGCGACGACCAGGGCCGCAAGGGCTATCGCGCCGAGCTGGAGGCCGCCATCGCCGCCGCCGGGCTGCAGGACTCCGTCAAGCTGGTCGGCCACTGCGACGACATGCCGGCCGCCTATTTGCTGGCGGACCTCGCCATCGCCCCCTCGTTGGAGCCGGAGGCCTTCGGCCGCACGGCGGTCGAACCGCAGGTCATGGGCCGTCCGGCCATGGCCTCGGACCACGGGGCCACGCGCGAGACCATCATCCCCGGCGAGACCGGCTGGCTGGTGGCGCCCGGCGACGCCGAGGCCTGGGCCGACGCCTTGCTGGAAGCCTGCGAAATCGGCGCGGCCCGGCGACAAACCCTGGGCCAGGCCGCACGTCTTCGTGCGCGACGGTTGTATTCAGTGGACGCGATGTGCGAAGCGACCCTCAAGGTTTATGCCCAGATCTTGGGGGCCCATATCCCGGGGTCACGCGTATTGGGTTCGGAGCGTTCGTCTTGAGCAAGGAGATCAAGAAGGTCCTGGTCATCAAGCTGGGCGCCCTGGGCGACTTCGTCCTGGCGCTGGCGGCGATGAAGAAGATCCGCGAGGCCCATCCCAAGGCCAAGATCACGCTCCTGACCACCCCGCCCTTCGAGGCCCTGGCCAAGCTCAGCCCCTATTTCAACAGCGTCGAGACCGACGGCCGCCCCAGCGACCTGGGCGAGACCCTGGCCATGGTCGGCCGCATCCGCAAGGCGCGCTACGACCGCATCTACGACCTCCAAACCAACAGCCGGACCAACTGGTACTTCCAGCTGCTGCGCCCGTTCGCGCCGCAATGGAGCGGCATCGCCTTCGGCGCCGCGCTGCCGCAGCGGGGCTCGGCCCGGCTGCACATGCACACCCTGGAGCGCCAGGCCGATCAGCTGAAAGCCGCCGGCATCTGGCCCGACGCCCCGACCGAGCCGGGCAGCGCGCCGCCGCCGGACCTGTCGTGGATCCTGCGCCGCCACAAGGAGCCGCGCCCCGTCGCCGGCGCCGCCGCGCCGCGTCCCTACGTGCTGTTCGTGCCGGGCGGCTCGGCCCATCGGCTGGAAAAGCGCTGGCCCGTCGAGAACTACGCCCAGCTGGGCTCGCTGCTGAAGGCGCGCGGGCTGGACATCGTCATCATCGGCGGCCCGCAGGAAAGCGCCATGGCCCGCCACATCCAGAAGGCCGTCGGCGGCGCCCGCGACCTGACCGGCCGCACCGACTTCGCCCAACTGGCCGTTCTCGGCGCCAAGGCGGCCTTGGCCGTCGGCAATGACACCGGCCCGACCCACCTGTTGGCCGCGGCCGGCGCCCCGACCATCGCGCTGTTCTCCGACGCCTCGGATCCCGAGCTGTGCGGCCCGCGCGGCCACGTGGCGGTGATCCGCTCGCCGGACCTGAAGGCCCTGCCGGTCAGCACCGTGGCCAGCGCGGCGATGGCGCTGCTGCCGCACTAGTACCCCGCGTACCGCCCCGGCTTGTGGTTGGCGATGATCACCGCGCTCAGCGCCACGGCGCTGGCGATCGACAGCAGCAGCTTGTCGAAGGGGATCGTGAAGAAGGCCGCCAGGACGACCAGGCAGTCGGCGGCCATCTGGACCTTGCCGGCGCTGATGCCGCGCCGTTCGTGCAGGTAGAGCGCCAGCACCCCCACCCCGCCAACGCTGGAGCGGTGGCGCGCCAGGGCCAAGATGCCCATGCCGATGATCGTGCCGCCGAAGACGGCCGAGAAGATCGGGTCGACATAGCTGACCTTCAGCCAGTACGGCATGGCGAACGCCAGGCCCGCCAGCAGCAGGTTGGTCACCAGGGTCTTGAACGTGAAGGTCCAGCCCATGGTCCGCTGGGCCAGGACATAGAACGGCAGGTTCAGCAGGAAGAACACCGTCCCCACCGGCCAGCCGCCCAGATACGAGATGATCAGCGCCACCCCGGCCACGCCGCCCGTGACGAGGCCCGCGGACTTCAGCAGGGTCAGGCCCACGGCGATGAAACTGGAGCCGATCAGGAGGGCGTGGACGTCCTCCAGGGCGGTGTGTCGGTGTTCGGTCATGAGGCTCGCGGCAGGCGTCTTGAAACGGGGAGAACTCGTCCCGACCCTGTCGTTTCCGCCCTTTTTTCCCGAAAGACCCTTCGGGGCGCCGGCTGGGATCAGAAAAAACTGTATCCGCCAGCGTCTCTTTGGCCGCCTTCGCTTGATACGCAGCGGTCGGCGCGTCATATATCAGTTTCTCGCGGCGCGCCCAGCGCGGTGCGCACGCGTTCAACTATACCCTCATCAACTGCCCCGGAGCCGCCCCTATTCGCCGTCCTATGCAAACGCCGCCCGTTAAAGACGGACCGCGTATCAACGAAGACATCCGAGTCCCCCGCGTCCTGCTGATCGACCAACACGGCGAGAAGCAAGGCGAGATGCCGACCGCCTCCGCCATGGAAGCGGCCGAGGAAGCCGGTCTGGACCTGGTTGAAATCGTTCCGAACGCCAATCCGCCTGTCTGCAAGATCCTGGACTACGGCAAGTTCAAGTTCCAGGAGCAGAAGAAGAAGAACGAGGCGCGCAAGCGGCAGAAGGTCGTCGAGCTCAAGGAGATCAAGCTCCGCCCGAACATCGACATCCACGACTACGAGGTCAAGGCCAAGGCCATGACCCGCTTCTTCGAAGAAGGCGACAAGGTGAAGGTCACCCTGCGCTTCCGCGGTCGTGAAATGGCTCACCCGGAACTGGGCATGAAGCTGCTCCACAAGGTCAAGGCCGACTTCGACGAAGTCGCCAAGGTCGAGTACGAGCCGCGCATGGAAGGCCGTCAGATGATCATGATCCTGGCCCCGCGCTAAGGATCGATCCTCGGATCAAGACATCGAAGCGCCCCGGCCTCACGGCCGGGGCGTTTTGCTTTGCGCCACCTCCTGCGGCGCCTCGACAGTTGCGCACCCTCTGGTAGAGTTCCCCGCGGTAGGGGGAGTTCGCGTGATCAAGATCTTGTTGGCCGCCTGCGCGGCCTGTGTCGCCATGATGTCCGGTTCGGCCTTCGCCGCCGAGACCTCGGACCTGGCCATCTATGGCCGCCTGCCCCAGTACGAAGAGGTCAAGGTCTCTCCGGACGGCTCGAAGCTGGCCATGGTCATGACCAATGGCGACGAGCGCTTCGTGATCGTGCGCACCGTCGCCGGCCAGCAGCTGGCCGGCGTCAGGGCCGGGACGACCAAGCTCCGCGGCCTGACCTGGGCCGGCGAGGATCACCTCATTCTGGTGTCCTCCCAGACGACCGAGGTCTTTGACCTGCAGGGTCCGGCCCGCGAATATTTCATGGCCCTGGACTTCAACCTGACGACCAAGAAGCAGAGCCTGCTGCTGCGCTCGCAGCCCAACGCCATGAACGTGATCCTGGGCTCGCCTATGGTCCGCACGCTCAAGGGCCAGACCGTCGTCTTCTTGGAAGGCGTGCACTTCGAGGCCACCACCGGCCTGGACGCCCTGTTCCGGGTCAATCTGAAGGACGGCTACACCAAGCTGATCGACGGCGCCCGCTTCGACACCGACGGCTGGCTGGTCGACGCCGCCGGCGAGCCGGTCGCCCAGTCGCTGTACGACGGCAAGAAGGGCCGCTGGAGCCTGCTGATGAAGATCGGCGGCAACTGGAAGAAGGTCGACGAAGCCGACTCCCCGATGGGCTCGTACGGCATTTCGGGCTTCGGCCGCGACGGCAAGTCGGTGCTGGTCTGGCGCAGCGACGACAAGAACAGGGACTTCCTGCGCGAATATCGCGGCGTCGATCAGCACGAGGACCTGCCCGGCGACCTGCCGCTGGACGGCCTGGTGCACGATCCCGACACCCTGGCCCTGCTGGGCGGCTACCAGCTGAAGGGCGACGACCTCACCTACACCTTCTTCGATCCGGCCGCGCAGAAGACCTGGAACTCGGTGGTCAAGGCCTTCCCGGGCGAGCGCGTCACCCTGGCCTCATGGTCGAAGAACCGCCGCCGGGTCGTCGTCCGCGTCGACTCGCCCATCGAAGGGCCGGCCTTCGCCTTCGTCGATCTCGACACCAAGCAGGCCGCCTGGCTGGGCGACATCTACAAGGACGTCAGCAGCAAGACGATCTCGCCGGTGCGCTCGATCAAGTACAAGGCCGCCGACGGCCTGGAGATCAGCGGCTACCTGACCTTGCCCAAGGGGCGTGATCCCAAGAACCTGCCGCTGGTCGTCCTGCCGCACGGCGGTCCCGAAGGCCGCGACGAGCCCGGCTTCGACTGGTGGAGCCAGGCCCTGGCCTCCCGCGGCTACGCCGTGCTGCAGCCCAATTTCCGCGGTTCGGAGGGCTTTGGCTGGGACTTCGTCAAGGCCGGGTTCGGCGAGTGGGGCCGCAAGATGCAGACCGACCTGTCGGACGGCGTCCGCGATCTGGCCAAGCAGGGGATCATCGACCCGAAGCGAGTCTGCGTGGTCGGCGCCAGCTATGGCGGCTACGCGGCCCTGGCCGGAGCGACCCTGGACAAGGGCGTCTATCGCTGCGCCGTTTCCGTGGCGGGTGTGGCCGACCTCAAGAAGTTCCTGCTGACCAACATCCGCAACAACAACGGCGAGGCCGGCGCCTCGCAGCGCTACTGGCTGCGGTTCATGGGCGCGGATGGAGCCAAGGACCCGGACCTGAACGCCATCTCACCCGCCCAGCAGGCGGCCAAGGTCGACATCCCGATCCTGCTGATCCACGGCAAGGACGACACCGTGGTCCGCTACGACCAGAGCCAGGCCATGGCCGACGCCCTGAAGAAGGCCGGCAAGCCGTTCCAGTTCATCACCCTGGATGGCGAGGACCACTGGTTGTCGCGCGGCGCGACCCGGCAGAAGATGCTGAACGAGACGGTCGCCTTCGTCGAAAAAAACAATCCTCCGAAATGAAGAACCCACAGTGCTCAAAACTGTTCTGACCGCCGGCGCGGCGGCCTTCCTCGCTGTCGCCGCGCCGGTCGCCGCGGCCGACAAGCCCAGCCTCGCCGCCTACGGCGCGCTGCCCAGCATCGAGGCCGTCGAGATCTCGCCGGACGGCTCGAAGCTGGCGGTGGTCACCACGGACGGCCAACAGCGCTTCCTGACCGTGCGCAAGACCGAGGGCGGCGCGATCACGGGCCTGAAGCTGGGCGCGGCCAAGCTGCGCAACCTGCGCTGGGCGGGCGAGAAGGACATCGTCTTCGTCACCTCGGAAGCCGTGCGCGGCGCGGGCACGACGGGCCCGGCGCGCGAATACTTCCAGGCCGTCGACTATGACCTGGTCGGCCGGAAGCAGAAGCCGCTGCTGCACGGCGAAAAGGACACGATGAACATCGTCGTCCAGCCGCCTCATGTCCGCGTGGTCGACGGCGACCCGATCGCCTTCCTCGAGGGCGTCTATTTCATGCGGGGCCAGGGCGCCGACACCCTGTTCCGCACCAATCTGAAGACCGGGACCCTCCGCCGCCTGGACATCGGCGCGCGCTACGGCACGGACGCCTGGCTGATCGACGCGGCCGGCGAGCCGCTGGCCCAGACGACCTATGACGGCAAGACGGGGCGCTGGACCCTGCTGATGCGCGAGGCGTCCAACTTCAAGACGGTCGATGAGGTCGATGCGCCCACCGGGTCGTTCGGCCTGTCGGGCCTGGGTCGCGACGGCAAGTCGGCGCTGGTCTGGCGCACGGGCCAGAACGGCGAGAACATCCTGCGTGAATACGCGGTCTCCGGCGCCGCGCAGGACGTGCCGGGCGGCCCCTATGCCGGCGTGGTCCACGACCCGGCCAGCCTGGCCCTGATCGGCGGCTACCATCTGGAGGACGATGCGCCGCGCTACACCTTCTTCGACCCGGCCGTGCAGAGCGCGTGGAACAAGGTCAGTGCGCCGTTCAAGGGCGACAGGGTCTTCCTGCACGCCTGGTCGAACGACCGGCGCAGGGTCGTGGTGCGCGTGGAATCCGCCACCGAAGGGCCGGCCTATGCGTTGGTCGACCTCAACACCCATCACGGCGGCTATCTGGGGCCGGTCTACAAGGGCGTCACCCCGCAGATGATCTCGCCGGTGACGTCGATCACCTACAAGGCCGCCGATGGCCTGGAGATCATCGCCTACCTGACCCTGCCGCGCGGCCGGGAGGCCCGGAACCTGCCCCTGATCGTCGTGCCGCATGCCGACCCGCAAGGCCGCGACACGGCCGACTTCGACTGGCTGAGCCAGGCCCTGGCCTCGCGCGGCTATGCGGTGCTGCGTCCGAACTATCGCGGCTCCGAAGGTTTCGGCGCGGACTTCGTCAAGGCCGGCTTCGGCGAGTGGGGCAAGAAGATGCGGACCGACCTGTCGGACGGCGTCCGCGCGCTGGCCGCTCAGGGCGTCGTCGATCCCAGGCGGGTCTGCATCCTGGGTCAGGCCTATGGCGGGTCCGCGGCCTTGGCCGGGGCGGCGCTGGACAAGGGCGTCTATCGCTGCGCCGTCTCGGTGGCGGGTCCGACCGACCTCGTTCAAATGCGACAGAGCCTTCTGAATCCCGACCCGATCTGCGGCCAGAGCTCGACCTTCGTCAGAGCCGGCGTACGGGGCAGCTATGAGTGCTCGACGGCCATCACCGCCCTGCCCGATCCCGGTCGCATCCTGGCGGCCAATATCGACGAGGATCGGCGGCAGACCTCGCCGCGCGGCTGGCTGCGCTATACGGGCGGCGATCTGGCGGCCGTCTCGCCGGTCAGGCTGGCAGACCGCATCGACATCCCCGTGCTGCTGATTCATGGCCACGACGACACCGTCGTGCCCTTCGAGCACGGCCAGGCCATGGCCGACGCGCTGAAGAAGGCCGGCAAGCCGGTCAGCCTGGTCGCGCTGGAGAACGAGGACCACTGGCTCTCGCACGGCGAAACGCGGCTGAAGATGCTGACCGAGGCCGTCGCTTTCCTCGAAAAGAACAACCCGCCCGACTGACTGCGGCGTTTGGCTGATCGCCAAGGCCGGGGTTCGGGCGTAAACCGCGCGTCCTGATGTCCGAACCTGCCCACAGCACCCGCGCCCTGGCCGTCCTGCTCCTGGTTGTCTTCATCAACCTGGTGGGCTTTGGCGTGGTCATCCCGCTGTTGCCCTTCTACGCCAAAGCGATGAACGCCGCGCCGTGGCAGGTGACGACCATGTTCGCCGCCTACAGCCTGGGCCAGTTCTTCGGCGAGCCGTTCTGGGGCCGGATGTCCGACCGCATCGGCCGGCGGCCGGTGCTGATCGTCACCATCATCGCCAACACCCTGGCCTATATCGCCCTGGCCTTCGCCCCGAACATCTGGATCGCCATGGCCGTGCGCCTGGTCGGCGGGTTTGGCAGCGGCAACATCTCGACCATCCAGGGCTACATGGCCGACGTCACCCCGCCCGAGAAGCGGGCCGGCCGCATGGGCCTGCTGGGTTCGGCGTTCGGCGCCGGCTTCGTCATCGGTCCGGCCCTGGTCATGGTCATCCACCCGGGCGCGGGACATGTGGGCTATCAGCTGCCGCTGTTCCTGGCCGCCGCCATGGCGGGCTTAGCGGCGCTTGGCGTCATCCTGTTCGTGAGCGAGAGCCGCGCCCCGTCCGCACCGGGCGCGCTCCAGCCCCGCCGGCGCGAGGCGCTGACCGCCGCCGCCGCCCACCCGATCCTGTCGCGCGTGCTGCTCGTCACCCTGATCTCGACCGGCGCCTTTGCGGGCATGGAGGCGGTGTTTGGCCTCTATGCCGACGCCCGCTTCGGCTGGGGACCGCGCCAGGTGGCGGCGTGCTTTGCGATCATCGGCGTCATCGCTTCGCTGGGCCAGGGCCTGCTGACCGGACGGCTGGCCCGCCGCTTCGGCGAGGGACGCGTGCTGACCACGGGCCTGTCGATCATCGCCCTGACCCTGCTGATCACGCCGTTCATCCCCAGCCCGCCCGTGGCCGTGGTCGCGGTGGCCTGCACGGCCTTTGGCCAGTCGCTGGTCTTCCCCTGCGTGGCGGCCCTGATCTCGCGCGCCAGCCCGCCGGACCAGCAAGGGCAGATGCTGGGCCTGAACATGGCCGCCGGCTCCCTGGCGCGCATCGCCGGGCCGCTGCTGGCCGGTCCGCTGTTCGGCATCGCCCTCGGCGGCCCCTACTGGTTCGGCGCGGCCCTGATGGTTCCGGCGATCTTCTTCGCCGTGACGATCGTCCATAGGACGAAAGCGGCGGCCTAAGTGCTTGCCAGGACCGAGTCTTTCCTGTAGCAACGCCGCCTTTCCGGAACCGCCTGGCCAATTGGCATGCCATGGCGGTTCGTCATGCTTCTAGAGGACGGGGCGCAAGCTCCGACGCGAAATGCCTAAGTTGAAGACCAAGTCGGGCGCTAAGAAGCGCTTCAAGATCACGGCCACGGGTAAGCTGAAAGCCGGCGTCGCCGGCAAGCGCCACCGTCTTATCGGCCACAACGGCAAGTACATCCGCCAAAACCGCGGAACGAAGGTGATGAGCGAGGCTGACGCCAAGACCATCCGTTCGTACCTGCCCTACGGCCTTTAAGAGGAGCGCTGACACATGGCTCGCGTTAAACGTGGCGTCGTTGCTCACGCCAAGCACAAGAAGGTTCTTGAACAGGCGAAGGGCTTCTACGGCCGCCGCAAGAACACCATCCGCACCGCCAAGGCCGCCGTCGATAAGGCCGGTCAATACGCCTACCGTGACCGCAAGGTGCGCAAGCGCGCCTTCCGTTCGCTGTGGATCCAGCGCATCAACGCTGGCGCGCGTATCGAAGGCTTCACCTACTCGCAGTTTATCCACGGCCTGGACGTGGCGGGTGTCGTGATCGACCGTAAGGTCCTCGCCGACATCGCGGGCAACGACCCGGCTGCGTTCAAGGTTATCGCTGACAAGGTCCGCGCTGCCCTGGCCTAAGGATATTTGAGCTCTTCTGAGTTCTATCGATCCTGAAAAGCCCTCCGGCGCGAGCCGGAGGGCTTTTTGCTGCGCGTTTCCTTGGCGTGGCGGGACGCTTCCCGGTTTCACCAATCATCAAAACCGCCTAGACGGATGCCCGTCATGACCGATCTCAACACCCTCGAATCCGACGTCCTGGCCCAGGTGGCCGGCGCCGCGGACCTCCAAGCGCTAGACGCCGTCCGCGTGGCCGCCGTCGGCAAGACCGGCTCCGTCTCGGGCCTGCTCAAGACCCTGGGCGCGATGAGCCCCGAGGAGCGCAAGGACCGCGGCGCGGCCATCAACGCCCTGCGCGACAAGGTCACCACCGCCATCGCCGAGAAGAAGGCCGGCCTGGAGGCCGCCGAGCTCGACGCGCGCCTGGCCAGCGAAACGCTGGACCTATCCCTGCCCGCCCCGCATCGCCGCAAGGGCAGCGTCCACCCGACCATGCAGACCATGGACGAGATGGTCGCCATCTTCGCCGAGATGGGCTTCGCCGTGGCCGAGGGTCCGGACATCGAGGACGACTTCCACAACTTCACGGCCCTGAACTTCCCGCCGAAGCACCCGGCTCGCGAGATGCACGACACCTTCTTCTTCAACACCAAGGAGACCGGTGAGCGCATGCTGCTGCGCACCCACACCAGCCCCGTGCAGGTGCGGACCATGGTCAGCCAGAAGCCGCCGATCCGCATCATCGCGCCGGGCCGCACCTATCGCGTGGACAACGACGCCACCCACACCCCGGTGTTCCACCAGGTCGAGGGCCTGGTGATCGACAAGGGCATCCACATGGGCCATCTGAAGTGGACCCTGGAGACCTTCCTGGCGCGGTTCTTCGAGACCGACGCGGTCACCACCCAGTTCCGCCCGCACCACTTCCCGTTCACCGAGCCGTCGGCCGAGATGGACGTGCAGTGCGATCGCTCAGGCGGCGAGATCAAGATCGGCCAGGGCACGTCGTGGCTCGAGATCCTGGGCTGCGGCATGGTTCACCCGAACGTGCTGCGCGCCTGCGGCATCGATCCCGACGAGTACCAGGGCTTCGCCTTCGGCATGGGCGTCGATCGCCTGGGCATGCTGAAATACGGCATGCCGGACCTGCGCGACATGTGGTCGTCGGACGTCCGCTGGCTGTCGCACTACGGCTTCAGCGCCTTCGCCGCGCCGAACGCCGCCTCGGGCCTGAGCTGAGACCAGAACGATGAAATTCACCCTCTCCTGGCTCAAGGATCACCTTGAGACCACCGCCACCGTCCCCGAGATCGTCGCGGCCATGACCATGGCCGGGCTCGAGGTCGAGCACGTCACCGATCCGGCGACCAAGCTGGCCCCGTTCACGGTCTGCAAGATCGTCGAGGCCGCTCGCCACCCGAACGCCGACCGTCTCCAGGTCTGCCAGGTCGACACCGTCGACGGCCGCAAGGAGATCGTCTGCGGCGCGCCGAACGCCCGTCCGGGCCTGACCACGATCTACGCCCCGATCGGCGCCTATGTGCCCGGCCTGGACGTGACCCTGGTCGAGAAGCCCGTCCGCGGCGTCGTCTCGAACGGCATGCTCTGCTCGGCCGCCGAGCTGGAATACGCCACCGAGAGCGACGGCATCATGGAGCTGCCCGACGCCCTGCCCGTCGGGACTTCGGCCGTCGACGCCCTGGGCCTGGAAGCCGTCATCGACTTCGAAGTCACCCCCAACCGCCCCGACTGGCTGGGCGTCGTCGGCATCGCCCGCGACCTGGCCGCCGCCGGCGTGGGCAAGCTGAAGGACGTCTCGATCGCGGCGATCCCCGGCACGTTCGTCTCGCCGATCACCGTCAAGGTCGATGGCGACGCCTGCCCGGTGTTCGCCGGTCGCTACATCCGCGGCGTCAAGAACGGCCCCTCGCCCAAGTGGCTGGCCGACCGCCTGACCGCCATCGGCCTGCGCCCGATCAACGCCCTGGTCGATGTCACCAACCTGATCTCGTACGACCGCGCCCGCCCGCTGCACGTCTATGACGCGGCCAAGCTGTCGGGGACCGAGATATCGACGCGCCTGGGCCGCCATGGCGTCAACGGCGACGAGCACCTGATCGCGCTGGACGGCAAGACCTACGAGCTGACCCCGGAGATGTCGGTCATCGCCGACGCCTCGGGCGAGCGCCCGATCGGCCTGGGCGGCGTCATGGGCGGCGAGAGCACCGGCTGCTCGGACGAGACCACCGACGTCTTCGTCGAGAGCGCCTGGTTCGACCCGATCCGCACGGCCCAGACCGGCCGCGCCACCGGCATCGCCAGCGACGCCCAGTACCGCTTCGCCCGCACGGTCGACACCGGCTCGCTGGTCCCCGGCATCGAGCTGGCCACCAAGCTGATCCTGGAACTCTGCGGCGGCGAGCCGTCGGAGGTGCTGCTGGTCGGCGAGGCCCTGCCCGCCCCGGCCCCGGTGCTGTTCGACCCGGCCTATGTCGGCCAGCTGTCGGGCCTGGAGATCGAGCCTAGCAAGTCGCTGCACATCCTGCGCGACCTGGGCTTCAGCATCGATCCGCCCAAGGACGTTTCGGCCGCCGACTTCGTCACCCATGCCGAGAGCGTGGTCTGCGTGACCCCGCCGACCTTCCGCCGCGACGTGGAAGGCAAGGCCGATTTGGTCGAAGAAGTCGCCCGCATCGCCGGCTACGGCGCCCTGCCCTCGACGCCGCTGCCGGAAGTTCCGCGCACGGTGGGCGGCATCCTGACCGCCAAGCAGGCGCGTGGTCGTACGGCTCGCCGTGCGCTCGCGGCCGCCGGCTATTCAGAAGCCGTGACCTTCAGCTTCACCAGCCGCAAGACGGCCGAGCTGTTCGGCGGCGGCCAGCCAGAGCTGCTGCTGGCCAACCCGATCGCTTCGGAGCTGGACTGCATGCGCCCGTCGCTGCTGCCCAACCTGATCGACGCGGCCGGCCGCAACGCCCGCCGGGGCTTCCCCGACGCGGCCCTGTTCGAGATTGGCCCGACCTTCCACGGCGAGCGCCCCAACGACCAGCGCACCGTGGTCTCGGCCATCCTGGTTCCGAAGGCGCCGCGCGGCTGGGACAAGGCCGCGCAAGGCGACGTCTTCACCGTGAAGGCCGACCTGCTGGCCCTGCTGGAAGAGCTGGGCGCGCCCGTCGCCTCGCTGCAGACGGCGCAGGGCTCGGCCTCGTCCTGGTGGCATCCCGGCCGCTCGGCCCGCCTGCAACTGGGTCCCAAGGCGGTGATGGCCGAGTTCGGCGAGATCCACCCGGCGGTGCTGAAAGCGCTCGACGTGGCCGGTCCCGTCTACGGCTTCGAGATCACCCTGGAGGCGATCCCCGAGCCGAAGAAGAAGGCGATCAAGACCCGCCCGGCGTTCTCGCCCTCGACGCTGATGCCGCTGACCCGCGACTTCGCGTTCGTGGTCGAGAAGGCCAAGGCCGCTGGCGACCTGGTCAAGGCCGCGCTCGGCGCCGACAAGGCGCTGATCACAGCCGCGCGCGTGTTCGACGTCTATGAGGGCCCCGGCGTGCCGGAAGGCTTCAAGTCGGTGGCGATCGAGGTCGTCGTGCAGCCGCGCGACGCCACCCTGACCGACGCCGAGATCGAGGCCCTGTCGGCCAAGGTCTTGGCGGCGGCCGAGAAGGTAGGCGGCAAGCTGCGAAGCTGAGTCTAAAAGGGGGACCGCTAGCGCTGTCCCCCTCCACCGTCGTTCGGCGGTCCCCCTCCCCCAAGAGGGGGAGGAGAGAATTCTCCGCCCCGTTTGGGGCGGACAGACCTGCGCAGTAGGTCAGGTGGGGGCCTGTGCTGAGTTTTCAGGCGCCCACCGCCAATTCTTACCCCAGGCCGCGACCGATCGCCCGCTCTTCAGGCAAGACCTTGCGCAAGCGCCAACGCCACGCTACCTGTATCAAGCGCTAACTGGATTCATCGCTTCCACATGCAATCGACCTTCGCCTTCGCCGCCTTCGTGACCACCGGCCTCGCCGCCGTGGCTGCGATGTCGTGCGCCGTGGCGATGTGGAATATGATTAACACCCAGATTAAAACCGTTCCCATTCGGACGGGGCAAAATCGGCGCAAGCAGCGGTAGGAAACCTACCAAAACCAAAGCCGAAGGATCGCAAGATCTCCAAAAGCCCCGCTCCCACGAGCGGGGTTTTTTGTTGCGCGCTCCATCGGTCCTCCAAGTCTCTCTCATGCACAGGACCAACGCCAATGAGCTACCTGCCCTCCCCACCATCCTTCCATAGCGACCAGGAAGGCGTCACCGTCCACCAGCTGCTGCTGGCCGCCCAGGACGCCCCCAGCGCGCTAGAAGCTGTGCGCCAGGGCCTGGCCGACAGCGGCGCCGAGCTTTGCGGCCTGACGATGAAGCCGGTCGGCCAGATCGTCGAAGCCTCGCTGAAGGTGCGCCACCTGGGCGACCAGGCCGCCCGCCTGCTGGCCCGTGACCTGGCCGCCTGGCCCGGTGTCAATTCGGCCTCGGTCGAACACCAGTGGTTCCGACCGTGAGCGACCTCGTAGACGCCGCCAAACCCGAGGAAGAGAAACGCCGTCTCTTCCTCGTCACCGCCGAAGACACGCCTGACGCCCTCATGCGGGTGCTGGGCGTGGCTTCTGTGCAGCAGGCCCGCCTGCGCGCCCTGTCCGCCGCTCCCGAGGGTCAGCACATGACCATTAGGCTCGAGATCGACGACCAGGGCGACGACCGGGCGCAGGTGCTGGCGTCGCGCCTGGCCGCCTGTCCCAGCGTGCGTGGCGTCGGATTCGGCTGGCGGGCGTAACCTTTCGGCGCTCTGCTACGTATCTAAGTCCAAGTCCGCTTCTGGAGAGACTTCGATGCGCCGCCTGCTTGTCCTTCTGGCCACCCTATTCGCCCTCACTGGCGTCAGCGCCTCCGCCGCCGCGACGCTGAAAACCGAGACCGCCGTGTTCGCCGGCGGCTGCTTCTGGTGCATGGAGCACGACATGGGGGGCATCCCCGGCGTGCTGAAGGTCGAGAGCGGCTACACCGGCGGCCACGTCAAGAACCCGACCTATCGCGACGTCACCAGCGAACGCAGCGGCCACTATGAGTCCGTGCGCGTCACCTATGACCCGGCCAAGCTGGAGTACGGTTTCCTGCTCTATCGCTACTGGAAGCTGGTCGATCCCACCGACGACGGCGGCCAGTTCTGCGATCGCGGCCCGTCCTATCGCCCGGCCGTCTTCGTCACCCCCGCCCAGCGCCCGATCGCCGAGAAGTCGCAAGCCGAAGCCGCCAAGCGCCTGAAGTCCGGCACGATGAAGGCCCAGATCCTGCCGCTGCAGGTCTTCTACCCTGCCGAGGAATACCACCGCGACTACGCCAAGCGGCACGCGCTGGACTACAATCTGTACCGCACGGGCTGTGGCCGCGACGCCCGCCTGAAGCAGGTCTGGGGCGGCTAAGTTTCAGCTCAACCTAGCCTAGACTCCGCCGCAATCCCGTGTTGTTTTACTCTTGTAAACACACGGGAGGACGTCGATGCACCGTCGCGCTCTGCTGGCCTCGGCCGGCCTGCTGCTGGTTCCCCTCTCGGCCCATGCGCAAGCAGCCCGTGAGATTTCGGTCACCATCTACAATTCCGACCTGGCGCTGGTGGAAGACAGCCGCTCGCTGGACCTGAAGTCCGGCCGCCAGAAGCTGGAATTCAAGGACGTCTCGGCCCAGATCCGCCCCGAAACGGTCAGCCTGTCGGCCCCGGGCGTCAACATCCTGGAGCAGAACTTCGACTACGACCTGCTGACCCCCGACAAGCTGATGCAGAAGGCGGTCGGCCAGCAGGTGAAGATCGTTCGCACCAATCCCGGCGACGGCAAGGAGACTACCGAAGTCGCCACCGTCCTGGCCGCCAACGGCGGCGTGGTGCTGAAGATCGGCGACCGCATCGAAGTGCTGCGCGACGACGGCGTCCCGACCCGCGTGATCTTCGACAAGGTGCCCGAGACCCTGCGCGCCCGCCCGACCCTGTCGGTCAGCGTTGACGCCGCCAATGCCGGCCCGCGTCAGGCCAAGCTGAGCTACTTGACCTCGGGCCTGTCGTGGAAGGCCGACTATGTCGCCCTGTTCGACGAGGCCAAGAACGCGCTGGACCTGCAGGGCTGGATCACGCTGTCCAACACCTCGGGCACGCCGTTCGAGAACGCCAAGACCCAGCTGGTCGCCGGCGATGTCAGCCAGCTGACCTCGACCAACAGCTATCGCCCCAATCGCGGTCGCGGCGTCGCGGGCGTGGTGAGCGCGGGCACGGAGAGCGGCACGGGCGAGCGGATCGCCGACTACTACATCTATCCCCTGCCCGAGCGGACCACGATCGCCTCCAACCAGAACAAGCAGGTCGGCTTCCTGTCGGCCCAGGGCGTGGCGGCCAAGAAGGTCTACGAAGTGCGCGAGGGCTGGTTCTCCACACAGGCCGAGCCGGTCAAGGCCGTGGTCGCCATCCAGTTCAGCAATGCGCGGCTGGCGGGCCTGGGCAGCCAGCTGCCGGCCGGCGTCATGCGCGTCTACATGCGCGATGCGGCGGGCGATCCGAAGTTCGTCGGCGAGAACGCCATCGGCCACACCCCGGCCGGTTCGGAGCTGTCGATCAAGACCGGCGAGGCCTTCGACGTTTCCAGCCAGCAGACCCTGGTGGCCGAGAGCCGCGTCTCCAAGCGCCGCACGCGCTACGAGATGAAGTACCTGCTGCGGAACGCCAAGGACGAGCCGGTGACCGTCGAGTTGCGCCAAGGCGGCCTGTGGCGCGAGAACGAGATCAAGGCCGAGAGCCTGAAGAGCCGCCGCATCGACGCCGCCACCCTGGGCTGGAGCGTGCCGATCCCGGCCAATGGCGAGACGGTGCTGACCTTCACGGTCGAGACGGAGTGGTGATCATGCGCGCCCTCGTCGGCGCGCTCGCTCTCGCCGCCGCGCTGCCAACTCATGCCGCGACCATCGCTTCGCCCGCGCCCGAGCGCGTGGCGGTGACGCTCTATCGCGACGGCGTCGGGCCGTTTCAGACGCTGAGCAGCTGGCAGCGCGCCCAGGCCGCGGAGCGCGGCCTGATCCTGGTCACCGAGACCCGCATCCTCGACCTGCCTGCCGGCCGCCATACCGTCCGCTTCGAAGGGGTCGCCGAAGGCCTGATCCCGCAGAGCGCCGCGGTCGAGGGCCTGCCGGGCAAGGCGGTCGAGCGCAACTACGACTACGCCCTGCTCAGCCCTGGAACCCTGGTCGAGCGCGCGTTGGGCCAGCCGATCCAGGTGGTGCGCACCAACCGCAAGACCGGCCGTCAACAAACGGTCGACGCCACCCTGCTGCAGGGTCCGAATGGCCTGATGGTTCGCACCAACGACGGTGTCGAGGCCTTGGGCTGCTCTGGCGGTCCCGAGCGCCTGGTGCTGTCGTCGGTCCCCGACGGCCTTACCGACAAGCCCAGCCTCTCGACCATCGTCGACGTCCCCTCGCCCACACGCGTGAAGCTGACGCTGTCCTACCTCGCGCTAGGCGTGAACTGGCAGGCCGACTACGTCGCGCGCATCCATCCGGACGGCAAGCGGCTGGACCTCACGGGCTGGCTGACCCTGGTCAACAGCAGCGGCAGCCAGTTCGCCGACGCCAGGACCCAGGCCGTCGCCGGCAAGCTTTCGCGCCAGTACGTCCGTGTCGACAAAGGCCAGGCGACCTCGATCCGCAGGGCGTGCTGGCCGATGGACACCACGCACTATGTCGACCAGCCCGTCGCGCCGCCTGTCCTGTCCGAAGCGCCGCCCCTGCCGATCCCGATGGTCGCACGACGCGCCGAGTCGATGGCGTTTGCGGGCGCACCTGCCCCGCCACCGCCGCCGCCCCCGCTGGCCGAGCAATCGAACCTGGGCGACTACAAGCTCTACACCCTGCCGACGCCGGTCACCCTGAACCCGCGCCAGACCAAACAGGTGGCGTTCCTCGATCAGAAGGATGTCGCCTTCCAGCGGCTCTATACCGTGACGGTCAATCCGTGGGACAGAAACGGCGAAGCCTTCCGGGCGCCGGCCGTGACGCTGCGCCTGGAGAACAAGGCCGCCAACGGCCTGGGCAAGCCTCTCCCCTCGGGCGCGCTGTCGGCCATAGAGACTGTCGACGGTCGGCCGACCTTCGCCGGCGAGCAGGCCGTGCGCGACGTCGCCGTCGGCGAGCCGCTGGACCTGGTCATCGGCCAGGCGATGGACATCCTGGCCCGGCCGCGCCTGCTCGCCGAGGAGAAGCTGAAGAAGGGCCGCGTGCGCCGGACCTACGAGGTCGATCTCTCCAACGCCAAGACCATCCCGGTGACGATCGAGGTGCGGCAGAACCCGAACCTGCCGACCTTCAAGGTCACGGCCGAACCGCAGAAGCACGACATCCGCCAAGGCATGGTCGCCTGGCGCGTGACCATCGACGCCAACCAGTCGCGGACGTTCAGCTACACGATCGAATACGGCGGCTAGAGCGGCATCCAGCGGCGCTTGCGGCTGTAGCCCAGGTAGCCGACGTTCGCCCCCAGGCGCAGGCCGACGCCGGCGCGGATCGGGGCCAGGGTGATCTCGTCGGCCTTCTGGTAGTTCACGCCCAGGCCGCCGATCAGATAGGCGCTGCCCTCCACGCCGGGGAAGCGGCGGAAGATGGCGTCCGGGTACTGCAGGTTATAGCAGAGGGTGAAGACGCGGCTGGCGTTGCCGCCCCAGTCCCAGCCCACCGTCGGGCCCTGCCAGAAGGTCTCCAGCGTCGGGCGGCCCTTCATATAAAGCAGGCCGCGGCCGTAGCGCAGGCCGGCCACGAATGCGCCCGAACCCTCTTCACCGGCGATGTAGCCGGTGGGCTGGCCCCGCTCCTTGAAGATCTTCTCGATCGCCGCGCCGGCGCTCTCGGCCGTGACGCCCAGGAAATCGGACGTGGCGCGGATCATCTCGTCGGCGGAATAGGTCTGGGCGCGGCCGGTGTCATAGGCCGGCGTGTTGCCGTTCGAACCCGGCGTCGGCGAGGGCGGCGGCGGCTGGGTGGCGTAGGGATCCCGAGCGCCGACCGGTTGAGACCCGTACGACTCCTGCGCATAGGCCGACTGCGACGGCGGCGGCGCGTTCGGGTCCGTGATCGGCTGGGCCGGCGGCAGTTGTTCTGAGGTGATGCGCTGGCGGGCCAGGGCCTGCGTGCCCATGGCGCTCAAGCCGACGGCGGCGCCCGAGACGATCAGCTTGCGACGGTCCATGTCAGCCCCTCCGGATCAGTTTCATTGCAACACTGTTGCAAGTCATTGAGACCGGTTTGCGGCTCCAAACTTAACGAGCGGTTAAGCATGCGCGACCCGAGGCCGCACGCCTAAGCCCTAACGCCCCTCGCGAAGCGGGCCAAATGTGCTATGCGCACGCCCATGACTTCGACGCCTCTCGACAAGATCCGCAACTTTTCCATCGTGGCCCACATCGACCACGGCAAGTCCACACTGTCCGACCGCCTCATCCAGGAGACGGGCGGCCTGACCGCGCGCGAGATGAGCGCGCAGGTTCTCGACAACATGGACATCGAGAAGGAACGCGGCATCACCATCAAGGCGCAGACCGTGCGCCTGAAGTACAAGGCCGATGACGGCGAGGACTACATCCTCAACCTGATGGACACCCCCGGGCACGTCGACTTCGCCTATGAAGTCAGCCGCTCGCTGGCCGCCTGCGAAGGCTCGATCCTGGTCGTCGACGCCTCGCAGGGCGTGGAAGCTCAGACCCTGGCCAACGTCTATTCGGCCATCGACAACAACCACGAGATCGTCCCGGTCCTGAACAAGATCGATCTGCCGGCCGCCGAGCCCGAGCGCGTGCGCGCCCAGATCGAGGACCTGATCGGCCTGGACGCCAGCGACGCCGTGCTGGCCAGCGCCAAGTCGGGCCTGGGCATCCACGACGTGCTGGAAGCCATCGTCACCCGCCTGCCCGCCCCCAAAGGCGACCGCGACGCGCCGCTGAAGGCGCTGCTGGTCGACGCCTGGTACGACGCCTATCTGGGCGTGGTCGTTCTGGTCCGCATCTTCGACGGCACGCTGAAGGCCGGCGCCCAGGTCCGCATGATGCAGACCGGCGCCACTCACCGCATCGACAAGGTCGGGGTGTTCACGCCCAAGGCCACCGACGTTGCGGAACTGGGTCCGGGCGAGGTCGGCTTCTTCACCGCCTCGATCAAGGAAGTGGCCGACGCCGCGGTCGGCGACACCATCACCGACGAGAAGAAGCCCACGGCCGAGCCGCTGAAGGGCTTCAAGGACGTCCAGCCCGTGGTGTTCTGCGGTCTCTTCCCGGTCGACGCCGCCGACTTCGAGGACCTGCGCGCCGCCGTCGGCAAGCTGCGCCTGAACGACGGCAGCTTCACCTACGAGATGGAGAGCTCGGCCGCTCTCGGCTTTGGCTTCCGCTGCGGGTTCCTTGGCCTGCTGCACCTGGAGATCATCCAAGAGCGCCTGAGCCGCGAGTTCGACCTCGACCTGATCGCGACCGCCCCGTCGGTCGTCTACAAGATCCACATGCGCAACGGCGAAGAGATCGAGCTGCACAACCCGGCCGACCTGCCGGACGTCATGCAGATCGAGAACATCAGCGAGCCCTGGATCAAGGCGACGATCTTCACGCCCGACGAGTACCTGGGCGGCGTCATCAAGCTTTGCCAGGACCGCCGCGGCCAGCAGCGCGAGCTCAGCTACGTCGGCAACCGCGCCATGGTCATCTACGACCTGCCGCTGAACGAAGTCGTCTTCGACTTCTACGACCGCCTGAAGTCGATCTCGAAGGGCTATGCCAGCTTCGACTACCAGCTGGAGGACTATCGCGTCGGCGACCTGGTGAAGATGTCGATCCTGGTCAATGCCGAGCCGGTCGACGCCCTCTCCATGCTGGTCCACCGCGACCGCGCCGAGAGCCGTGGCCGCGGCATGTGCGAGAAGATGAAGGAGCTCATCCCGCAGCACATGTTCGTCATTCCCATCCAGGCGGCCATCGGCGGCCGGATCATCGCCCGCGAGACCGTCCGCGCCCTGCGCAAGGACGTGACCGCCAAGTGCTACGGCGGCGACGCCTCGCGTAAGCGCAAGCTGCTGGACAAGCAGAAGGCCGGCAAGAAGCGCATGCGCCAGTTCGGCAAGGTCGAGATCCCGCAGGAAGCCTTCATCGCCGCCCTGAAGATGGACGAGGATTGATCTCTCGCCCTACCCGCTTCGAAAGGCCCCGCCCGTTTCGCCGGCGGGGCTTTTTCTTGGTCGCGTTCAAGAATGCGCGCTGCGGACAAGGTTGAATGGCGGTCATGACCATCGCCATCATCGACCATGACGAGATCGTCGAGCGCGAGCTGGCGCCGCTGCGCGAGGCGATCGGCGCGGACTTCGAGGGCTACCGCAACCACGTCTATCGGGTGCTGACCTACGCCCTGCACTTCCTTGGCGGCGATGCGAAGTGGCGCGAGACGGTCGCCTTCGCCCTGGCCTATCACGATGTCGGCCTGTGGACCGACAAGGCTCTGGCCTATCTCGAGCCCTCCGAGGCGCTTGCCGAACAGGCCCGGCAAGCAAGCGCGCCGCACCTGGACGCCTGCCTCGTCTGCAACCTGATCCACTGGCACCACAAGGTCACCGCCTTCCAGGGGCCGGATGCCGAGGTCGTCAACGCCGTGCGCAAGGCCGATTGGGTCGACGCCAGCGGCGGCCGCGTCCGCAAGGGCCTCTCGCGTCGCGATATCCTGGAAGTGATGAGCGCGATCCCGCCCCACGGCTTCTACGAAACCCTGATGCGCCTGCCTGGCGAACTGAACGGCGGCCGGACGCTGGGCGGCCTGACCCAGATGCTGGCCCACGTGTTCAAGGCCTAGCCCCTCACCAGGGCGGCTTCATCCGGTAGAACCGCGCCTCGCCCAGCAGGTCGTAGACGCGGCGGATGCGGAAGGCGGCGGGTTGGGCTTCGGAGAGGTCGAACTCGACCTGGGTAAGGCCGAAGGGCGCGACTTCGCCCGACAGGGTGGTCTTGACCACGATCAGGCGCGGCGTCTCGTCCAGGCCGACGCCGATGACGTCGCAGCCCTCGGGGTCGCCGTCGCGGGCCGGGCGGATCCTGGCGGCGAGGTCGGGCCGGCCGCGATCGGACAGGCGGCGGGCTTCGTGGGCGATAATGCTGGCGACGCCCAGGCCCTTGAGGAAGCGGTCGTCGGCCTCGCGCCCGCCCATGTCGAAGCGCTGGATCACTCGGATCAGGCGGTCATCCATCGGCATTGGCCGGGGCGGCGCGGCCTCGATCAGTGGCACGGCGGCCGGAGCGGTGAACAGTGAGGCGGGACGGACGGCGGCGCTCAGCAGGGCCGGCTTGGCGGCCAGCTGCTCCTCGACCGCCTCCAGCAGCGCGGTGTCGTAGGACCAGCGCGGCGGCTGGTCGCGTAGGATCGGCAGGCCGATCAGCGACAGCACCGCCGAAATCTCGCCCTGCTTCCAGATGATCGGCATGTCGGACTTGCCGGTGACGAAGCGGACCGTGCGGTCGTGGGCGCTGCGGTCCACGGGTTTGCCGGCGAGCGTCTTCTCCAGCTGGGCGACGTAGTCGCCCACCACCACGGCGAGGTCAGCCCCCGTCCACTCGCGCCCCGATTCCCCCGTCATCGGACGATGATGCGTTACGACGCGGGGTTACGCCACAAGCTAGGGTAAGCTCGGCTGTTTCGTCGCGCCGGCCACGGCCATCGGCGCGTCCTGCACCGGCATCTGGTCGGTCTGCAGCTTGGCCGCCTCCATGGCGCGGCGGACCGTGGTCACGGGATACTGGGAATCCACCTTGAAGGTCAGCACGGCTGTGTGCGCCGCGTTCTCGCCGAGATTGGCGAAGCCGCCGGTCCGCTCGGCGTTGAACGTCACCCCATAGGTCTTGTTGGCCAGCACCCGGCACAGCAGGACGAAGGTCTTCTGATCACTGAGCAGCCGGGGCGTCTTCACGCAGTCCATCGGCTCGGCGCCCGGCGCGGGCGCGTAGTTCCAGGCGGCGGGCGACATCTGCTGGTCGAAGGCGGCCTTCAGGATCAGCACACCCGGCGCCACCGTCTCGTCCTGGGCCGGATAGGTCGAGACCAGGTTGGGCGGCGGGGTCGGCGGCAGGATCAGGACCGGCGCGACCGTATTGGGGTCATCCCGCGTCTGGGCGTGAGCAACGCTGCTCGCCAGCACGGCGATGGCGACAAGGACGGGAACCGAACGGCGCGAGGACATCTTTCCAAAGTGACCTTCAAGCGCGGCCTTCTCAAGGCGTCTCTACAGGCCTACATCGCCCTTATGACCGATAAAACCGAAGTCCCCGCTGACGAGACGCCGATGCAGCGCGCCCTGCGCCTGAAGAAGGCCGCCCAGGGCAAGCACGGCCACGGGGCCAAGGCCTCGACGGGCAAGATCGAGCGCTCCAGCGTCGCGGCCCCCACCGGCAAGTCCCGGCCCTGGATGACCCGTTGACGATCCCCAGGATCCTCGGGCGCACCTCGTCCATCAACGTTCGCAAGGTCCTCTGGACCCTGGACGAGCTGGGCGTGGCCTATGAGCGCGAGGACTGGGGCCAGGGTTTCGCCCCCACCAGCGACCCGAAGTTCGTCAAGCTGAACCCCAACGCCCTGGTGCCGGTGTTCGTCGACGAGCACGGGCCGGTCTGGGAAAGCAACGCCATCTGCCGCTACGTGGCGGCCGGCACGCCACTGTTCCCCGACGACCGTCGTCAGCGCGCGCTCGTCGACCAGTGGATGGACTGGCAGTGCACCGAACTGAACACCGCCTGGCGCTTCGCCTTCGCGGGGCTGGTGCGCAAGACCCGAGGTTTTGGCGACAAGCGACGGATCGCGACCAGCGTCACGGCCTGGAACACGGCCATGGGCCTGCTCAGCGCACGGCTCGTCGATACGCAGGCCTATGTGGCCGGCGACAAGTTCACCCTGGCCGACATCGTGCTGGGCCTGTCGGTCCATCGCTGGCTGTTCAGCCCGATCGACCGCGAGGACTGGCCGACGCTCAACGCGTATTACGAGCGCCTGCGGCAGCGACCGGCTTTCCGGACGTGGAGCTCGCCGGAGGTTCCGTGACCACCGGCTCGGAGCCCTCCTTCGGCAGGCTCGAAATCGGCACGCCAGGCCGCAGCGCCTCGCCCGTCCACTCCCAGTGCCAGGGCTCGTAGGCATAGTTGACGAAGCCGAAGCGCGGCGCGTTCATGACCATCCAGCGATAGAGCGGCGAGCGCGACATCACCAGACGGTTGGCGTCGGCCGAGCTGTCCGGCCCGAAGCCCGGCGCGGAGTCGATCACCACATCCATGGCCAGGCCCGTGCGATGAGCCGAACAGATGGTGCGGGTCAGGCCCTGGCAGTTGTTGTCCCGCGCGCAGCGCTGGGCGTCGGCGTCCGGATCGCGAAAGCCGGAGAAGATGGTCAGGGTCTCGGGACGGGTCAGGACGCCCGCCTCCTTCGCCGCCGCGACCATGCGGTGATAGCTCTCCAGCGCGGCGGGCCGCAGCAGGATGGTCTTGCCGCCGTAGCTCTCGCGAGCCTCGGCCTGGGCCAGGTCGGCCAACGGCGGCGCGCCGGGGCAGATGCCGTCGCGGTTCATTCGCACGAAAGGCCGGGCCAGGTGCCAGCCCGTAAGCATGGTCTGGAATGTCGCCTGCGAAAGCACCCCGCTCTGCTGCACGCCATGGCTCCCCTGCCAACGCGCCAGGGCCGAGGCGAAGCCGTCGGTGTCCGGCGCGCAGGTCGTGCCGATCTCGGCGGCGATGCGGGGGGCGTAGATCTCCCAGCCGATCTCCAGCTTGCCGAACGGTTGCCAGGGCAGGGTCGAGAGGGTGAAGGCGTTGGCGGCGGCGGCGCCCAGCGGCGCGCCGGTCGCGTCGCAGGCCTCGGGCGGACCGCCGACCAGCGGCGCGGACGGCGGATCAACCGACGGCACGTGCTGAGGCGGCGCGGCGGCCAGCGTCCCGGGCGAGATCGGGATCTTCGGCTCGCCGCCGATGGGCCAGACCACCCACAGCCAGAAGACGCCGATCGCCAACAACAGGACGCCCAGCCCCCAGAGCAGACCTCGCAGCACTCTCAAGACAGCCTTCTCCCTCGTGGAACTTCGCCATGGCTCAAGGCTTGAGCACGGAGAGTCGTTCCGTGGGAGTAAGCATGACCGTACGTTTCGCCCTGTTGGCCGTCCTGGCCCTGGCCGCCTGTGACGACCAGCCGCCGGCCAAGCCCGCCCCTGCGAAGTCGGTCCAGAAGTCCGCGCCCGCCCAGCCGCCGGTCGTCGCCGCGCCACCGGCCGTGGCGGCCGGCTCGCCGCTGGCCCAGACGATCAACGCCGCCGTCTTCGACCCCGCCGCCACCGATCCGGAGGCCCACCGCAACCTGCTGATCCGCGTGCAGACCCTGCTGGACCGCGCCCACTTCTCGCCCGGCGTCATCGACGGTCGCGACGGCACGAACCTGACCCTGGCGATCAAGGCCTTCCAGGCCTCGCGCAACCAGACGGCGGACGGCCAGATCACCCAGCAGCTGATCGAGACGCTGACCGCCGGCGACGGCGGGCCGGTGCTGGTCGACTACACGATCACGGCGCAGGACGAGGCCGGTCCGTTCTCGCCGCCGATCCCCAAGGACGACTACGAGGCGATGGCCAAGCTGCCGGCGCTGAACTACGTCACGCCGCTGGAGATGCTGGCCGAGCGCTTCCACATGGACGAGGCGCTGCTGCAGGCGCTGAACCCGGGCGTCGACTTCGGCGCGGCCGGGACATCGATCACGGTGACGGCGGCCGGCGCGGATACCCTGGACCGCAAGGTCGACCGCATCGAGATCGACAAGGCCATCGGCCAGGTCCGCGCCTTCGACAAGGACGGCGCTCTGCTGGCGACCTATCCGGCCACGGTCGGCAGCACCGAGCGCCCCGCTCCCTCCGGCGAGTGGGCCGTGCGCACCCTGGCGCCGAAGCCGACCTACACCTACGACCCGTCGCGCCTGACCTTCGGCAAGCCCAAGGGCAAGCTGACCATCAAGGCCGGGCCCAACAACCCGGTCGGCTCGACCTGGATCGACCTGACCAAGGACACCTACGGCATCCACGGCACGCCCGATCCCAAGCTGGTCAACAAGCGCGCCTCGCACGGCTGCGTGCGCCTGACCAACTGGGACGCGGCCGAGCTGGGCTCGGCCGTGAACAAGGGCGCCAAGGTGATCTTTATGGGCGCGGAGGCGCGGGCCTCCTAAGCCCTCACTTGGGCTTCCTGAACTTCAGGATGAACTGATCCGTCTTCCCGCGGATCGACGGGTCGAACACGCTCACCGTATGCGTGTCGGCCTTGTCGGCCAGCAGCGGGCTCTCGGCTTCCAGCTTGAAGCCCGCAGCCTCGACCTCGGTCTTCACCTGGGCGATGTCGATGCGGTGCAGGGCGTCCGGCGCGGTCGTCGCGCCCGGCAAGGCCGCGTGGTCGATGACCAGGAAGACGCCGCCCGGCTTCAGTGACTTGAAGATCTCGGCATTGGCCTTGGCGGCGGTGTCGACCGGGAACGGCTTCAGGTGCTGGTCGTGGTAGTTCTGGACGGTGATCACCACGTCCGCGCCGTCGGGCAGGTCCAGGCCGACCATCGGACCGTTCAGCGGCTTGACGTTTGACAGCGCCGCCGCGACCGTCTTCTGGTCCTCGCCGTACTTGGCCATGAACTTGATGAACTCGGCCGGCTGGTAGGCATAGACCGTGCCCTTGGGACCGACGGCGGCCGACAGGATGCGAGTGAAGTAGCCGCCGCCCATGATGTAGTCGATGACCGTGTCGCCCGGCTTCACGCCGGCCAGGGCCAGGACCTCGCCCGGATGCCGGGCGGCGTCGCGGGCCGTGTCGGCGGCCGGGCGCGACGGGTCGGCCAGGGCCTTGGTGATGTTGGCGGGAACCTGGGCGAACGCCGCGCCGCCGGCGCTCAGGGCCAGAACGGCGAGTACCGAAACCAAGTGCTTGCGAGCCATCAGCGCGCCTCCCTCGTTGCTTAGGTCGAACCTTAGCAGCTCAGTTAGGAAGGTCGAACGACGTTCTCGCGACGTTTCAGCCAGCTTTCGTCGAAACCGGCTCTAGGCACGACCAAGCCGGCCCGACATGATCGGCGGTAACAAACAGAACAGGTTGGGGAGGTTCGGATGAAGTGGATCCTGCGTGGGGTCGGCGCGCTCCTGGCGCTCGTGGTGCTGGCGGCGGTGACGCTGATCGTCATCGACCAGGCCAGCCTGCCCAAGGCCCCTGCCCGCGACGTCCTGCTGGCCAAGGCCAAGGCCTATGACGTCCGCATCCGCCGCGATGACTGGGGCGTGCCGCACGTGCTGGGCAAGACCGACGCCGACGCCGCCTTCGGTCTCGCCTACGCCCAGAGCGAGGACGACTTCGAGACCCTGCAGGACGTGGTGCTGGCCACTCGAGGGGTGCTGGCCCGCAGCAAGGGCAAGGCCGCCGCGCCGACCGACTACGTCACCGCCCTGCTCGACGTCTGGCCCACCACCAACGCCCACTACGGGCAACTTCCGGCCGACCTTCGCAAGATCATGGAGGCCTATGCTGATGGCGTCAGCGTCTATGCCGCCAAGCATCCGGAGAAGGTCAAGGCGGGCCTGCTGCCGCTGACCGGCCAGGACATCGAGGCCGGCTTCATCTTCAAGCAGCCGTTCTTCTACGGCCTGGACGGTGAGCTGAAGCACCTGACCTCGCCGGGCGCCCCGCCCCCGCCGGCCAAGGGCTCCAACGGCCTGGCCACTGCGCCCGCCCGCAGCGCAGACGGGGCTACCCGCCTGCTGGTCAATTCGCACCAGCCCTACACCGGCCCGGTGGCCTGGTACGAGGCCGTGGTCGAGAGCGGCCAGGGCTGGCACGTGGCCGGCGGCTTCTTCCCGGGCGCGCCGTTCATGCTGCACGGCCACAACGCCGACCTGGGCTGGGCCAATACGGTCTCGAAGCCCGACCTAGTCGACATCTACCGCCTGACCATCAACCCGGCGAACAAGAACCAGTACCGCCTGGATGGCCAGTGGAAGGACTTCGACAAGCGCTACGTCACCCTGCGCGTGAAGCTGCTGGGCCCCATCGTGCTGCCGGTGAAGAAGGCCGTGCTGCGCTCGGCGCACGGGCCGGTGCTGGAGACCGATCACGGCGTCTTCGCCATCCGCTATGCCGGCATGGGCGAGTGGAAGCAGCCGCTGCAGTACTGGCGGCTGAACAAGGCCCGGACGATGGAGGAATGGCGCGCGGCCATCGCCACCCACGCGATCCCCAGCCTGAACTACGTCTATGCCGACAAGGCCGGGAATATCGGTTTCGTGCACAACGGCCAGTACCCGAACCGCACCGTCGAGGCCGACTGGAAGAGCATCCTGCCCGGCGACCGCTCGGACCTGATCTGGCATGGCTATCGTCCCGTCGAGCAAATCCCGCAGCTGTGGAATCCGAAGTCGGGCCTGGTCTTCAACTCCAATAACACCCCGTTTCAAGCCAGCGAGGCGGCCGACAACCTCAAGCCCGACGCCTTCCCCGCCTCGATGGGCCTGCAGACCAACATGACCAACCGCGCCTGGCGGGCGCTGGAGACCTTCGGGACCGACCACGCGATCACCGACGCCAGCTTCCGCGCCCACAAGTTCGACATCGCCTTCAGCGACCGCTCGTCGGTGATGGAGATGGTCCGCGAGGTCACCGCGATCGACCCCAAAGGCGACGCAGACCTCGCGCAGGCGCAGAAGATCCTGCGCGCCTGGGACAAGCGGGCTGACGTCCACAATCGCGGCGCGGCCCTGGCGGCGCTGATGACCCAGCCGATCCTGTTCGCCCGCTCCAACGGCGATCCGGCCCCGACGCCGGTCGACAGCTTGCGCGCGGCCATGACCCAACTGAAGACCCACTTCGGCCGCCTGGATCCCGAGTGGGGCGAGGTCAACCGCATCCGGCGCGGGACCGTCAACCTGGCCATCGACGGCGCGGCCGACACCTATCGCTCGGTCTGGGGCAAGCCCGAGAAGGACGGCACCACCACGGCCGACGGCGGCGACACCTTCATCATGTTCGTCACCTGGGACAAAGCCGGCGCGCTGCATTCGGAGAGCATCCACCAGTTCGGCTCGGCCACCCTGGACGCCAAGTCGCCCCACTATGCCGACCAGACCCCGCTGTTCGTGGCCATGAAGACCAAGCCCGTTTGGTTCACCGAGGAACAGCTGAAGCCACACGTTAAGGTCGACTACCGCCCGATCGACCGTTAAATTTGCGAGCTAGGCTGTTCAGGCGCCGTTCAGTTGCGCGGCGGCTATCTGGCTTCACAACGAAGCCTCTCGGTGGGGAACCGACATGCACAAGACCTTCGCCCTCGCGGCCCTGTCCGCGCTCACCCTGGCCGGCGCCGCCTCAGCCCAGGCGCCGAGCTGGAACGGTCGATACGATGATCCGCCGCGCGGCTCCTACACCCAGTCGTGCCGCGAGATCACCGCCTTCAACGGCCAGGTCTGGGCGCGGTGCCAGAGCGATCGTGGCGGGTGGGAGTGGAGCAGCGCCCGCGTCCGCGATTGCGGCAGCCAAGGCCTGGAAAACCGCTACGGCCGCCTGCAGTGCGCCGGCTTCGTCGGCCCGGGCCAAGGCGGCGGCGGTTGGGGCGGCGGCAACGGCGGCGGCAACAACGGCGGCGGCTGGAACAATGGCGGCGGCGGTCGTCCGGGCGGCGGCCGCGACGGCGTCGTGCTGTTCGAGGATCCCAACTACCAGGGCCGCGCCTTCGAAGTGAACGGCGACATGCCCGACCTCGGCGCGGTGAAGTTCAACGACAAGGCGTCGTCCATCCAGATCGGCCGCACCGGTGGTCGCTGGGAGATCTGCGAGCACGCCAACTACCAAGGCCGCTGCAGCCGCCTCGACGCCGACCAAGCCATCTTGCCCCGCGAATGGAACGACGCGATCAGCTCGATCCGTCGCGTCCGCTAGGAGACCGTCATCATGCGCAAGACCGCCTTCCTGATCGCCTGCGGGGCCATCGCCCTGATCGCCACCGGCGCTGTCGCCCAGGACCGCTACCAGGGCCGCGACGACCGCTACGATCGGCGGGATGACCGCCGTGACGACCGTCGCGATGATCGCCGAGACGGCCGCTGGGGTCCCGGCGGCGAGGTCGTGCTGTTCGAGCATGACGGCTTCCGTGGCGAGGCCCGCCCTCTGCGCGGCGACACGCCGGACCTGGATCGCCTGGGCTTCAACGACCGCGTCTCGTCCATGCGTATCTCGCGCGGGACCTGGGAGTTCTGCGAGCACGCCTACTATCAGGGCAAGTGCTGGCGTTACGACTACGACATGGCCAGCCTGCCCAAGAAGCAGAACGACCGCTACAGCTCGGTCCGACGGGTTCGCTAGACCTCAGGCTGCGCCCAGCTCTTGAAGCTCGGCGCAGCCCATGGCTAAGGTCCCGCGCTTTCCAAGCTGGAGCTGATAAATGCGTAAGATCGTCGTCCTGGCCGCCGCTGCGGCCGCCCTGCTGGTCTCGGCCTGCAACACCATCGAAGGTGCGGGCCGCGACGTCTCGTCGGTCGGCAAGGCCGTCAGCAGCACCGCGCGCGACGTCAAGCGCTAAGAGCCCGCCTCAAGCGTCTTCCTCACGCGAGGTCTCCGCGCCGATCGCCCGCTTCTCATGCGGGGCGACGGCGCTTTCCGGTGCATGACGGACGGCGTGCTCGGCCTTGGAGGCGCCGGCGCCCTTGTGCGGCGGCGTTTCCGAAGCGGGTTCGGTCGGACGTTCTGGGGTCATCGGATGCCTCCATTCAGGCGATCAACGCCAGCGTTCGTCAACCGTTCCAAAGACCTCAGGTCGTGAATTCAAGATCCCGTAACCTTGATCTTGGAACAATTCCGCCTCTCGTCAAAAATCTGCAGACGCCCAGATATCGTTTGCGGGATTTGATCCAGATCAAATTTGAAATCCATCGGGTTCTACTGGCGGCAAAAATCTACAAGACCTTACGCAGAGCTCGGACATAACGTCGCCGTGCGACGGCTGGTCGCCCTTTTCCTGTCGGGTTCGAGAGCGCATATGAGCGGCATGTCAGAGTTCCCGTCCTCCGCGTCACCCATGATGATCGGCCTCATGCGCGGCCTGCGCCACCGCTGCCCAGAGTGCGGCGAGGGACGCCTGTATCGCAGCTACCTGAAGGTCGAGCCGGTCTGCGAGGCCTGCGGTCACGAGCTGGGCAGCTATCCGGCCGATGACGGCCCGGCCTATTTCACCATCCTGATCGTCGGCCACCTGGTCGTGGCGCCGCTGCTGTTCTTCCCGTGGATCTGGGAAGCCTCGCCGTGGATCACCGTGCCGCTGACCCTGGCCTCCCTGGCGGCCCTGACCCTGCTGTTGCTGCCCCGCGTCAAGGGTGCGGTGATCGGCGCCCTGTGGGCCATCCGCCTGCGCAAGGCCGAGGACACGCCAGCCTAGGCGCGGGCTTCCCTCGTCTTGTGGGAACCAAACGGCGCGGAACCGACAAGCGTCGCCGCGAATTTCGAAGTCCTGACCCAGCGTCGCCACGGTGGCTGACGCGGATTGGAGGGAACTTCGGACCATGCTCGGCACGATCCTCATCATCATCCTGATCCTGGCCCTCATCGGCGCGCTGCCGACCTGGGGTCACAGCCGTTCGTGGGGCTACTTCCCGTCGGGCGGCCTGGGCCTGATCCTGGTCATCCTGATCATCCTGGTTCTGCTCGGCCGAATTTAGGTCGCTTGTCCTAGATCGGCGTTCGCCTAATCTCCCCTTCTGAACGGGAGGGGAGATACTCATGACGGCGAGCGCCGAGCAGGCTGGTATGCGCCTGTCGCCCGTGGCCCGGGCGAAAGCCATTCTGGGCGGCTCGGCCGGGAACCTGGTCGAATGGTACGACTGGTTCGCCTACGCCGCCTTCACCCTCTATTTTGCCCCGGCCTTCTTCCCCAAGGGCGACCAGACCGTCCAGCTGCTGCAGGCGGCGGCGGTGTTCTTCCTGGGCTTCGTGGCCCGCCCGATCGGCGCCTGGCTGATGGGGATGTACGCTGACCACGCCGGCCGCCGCGCCGCCTTGTCGGCCTCTGTCGCCCTGATGTGCGGCGGCGCGCTGATCATTGCCGTCACCCCCGACTTCAAGACCATCGGGCTGTTTGCGCCCGCCATCCTGCTTTTCGCCCGCGTGCTGCAAGGCCTGTCGGTGGGCGGCGAGTACGGCGCCAGCGCCACCTATATGAGCGAGATGGCCGGCAAGGCCCGCCGCGGCTTCTGGTCCAGCTTCCACTACGTGACCCTGATCGCCGGCCAGCTGATCGCGCTGGGCGTGCTGATCGTGCTGCAGCGGACCCTGGGCGAGGACCAGCTGAAGGCCTGGGGCTGGCGCATCCCCTTCATCATCGGCGCGGTGCTGGCCGTGGTCGTGTTCTGGATCCGCCGCGGCCTGGAAGAAAGCATCGCCTTCAAGAAGCCCGCCCAGCGCGAGACCCTGTCGCGCGGCCAGGTGGCGGCCGCCGCCGTCTTCCTGGTGCTGACGGTGATCGCCGGCGTCCTGGGCGTCACCACCGGTCCCTTGGCCAAGCCCGGCCAGTATTTGGGCGCGCTGTTCCTGGTGCTGTTCTTCGTATCGCTGATCGTGCCGCTGGTGCGCCGTCACCCGCGCGAGAGCCTGATGATCATGGGCCTGACGGCCGGCGGCTCGCTGACCTTCTATGTCTACACGACCTACATGCAGAAGTTCCTGGTCAACACGGCCGGCTTCAACAAGGGCCAGGCCTCGGAGATCAGCGCGCTGTCGATGATCGCCTTCATGCTGGCCCAGCCTCTGGCCGGCTGGCTGTCTGACCGCGTCGGCCGCAAGCCGATGCTGATCCTGGCCTTCGGCGGCGGGGCCCTGACCATCTGGCCGATCATGACCGGCATCAGCCACGCGACCTCGGTGTCGAGCGCCCTGGTGCTGATCCTGGCCGGCATGGCCTTCCAGTCCTGCTACACCTCGATCAGCGCCGTCGTGAAGGCCGAGATGTTCCCCGCCGAGGTCCGCGCCCTGGGCGTGGCCCTGCCCTACGCCCTGGCCAACGTCCTGTTCGGCGGCACGGCCGAGATGGTCGCCCTGGCCTTCAAGCACGAGCAGATGGAGAGCACCTTCTATCTCTACGTGGCGGCCGTGATGGCCGTTGGGCTGATCTGCTCGGTCCTCTTGAAGGACACGATGCACAACAGCCTGATCCACGAAGATTGATCGCCGTTTTCCGACTCTCCGCGTCCCGTTAGAAACAGTCCATGCCGTTACTCGACATCCTGGTCCTGATCGTCTTCGCCGCCTGCTGGCTGCTGTACGAGCCCATGCTCAAGCGCCTGGGCGAAGGCGGCGGCGTGCTCAACACCGACATGACCGTGATCCGTCGCCGCTGGATGCAGGAGATGGCGGTGCGCGAGATCGCCCTGCTGGACGGCCAGCTGCTGGGCCACGCGATCAACTCGGCCAGCTTCTTCGCCTCGTCGAACCTGATCCTGATCGCCGCCGCGGCCGGGGTGCTGTTCGGCGGCGACAGCGCCTGGAAGAGCGTCGAGGGCCTGGCCGTGCTGGCCAAGACCTCGCCGATGATGTTCCAGATCAAGCTGGGCCTAGTGCTGGTGGCCCTGGCCCGCGGCCTGCTCGACTTCATCTGGTCGATCCGCCAGATGAACTACTGCCTGGCCGCGATCGGCGCCGCGCCGATGTGGGCCCCGCCCGCCGTGCTGGCCGAATATGCCGAGGCCGCCGGCGGCATCCTCAACCCGGCCCTGTCGGCCTTCAACGCCGGCGTCCGCGCCTACTATTTCGCGCTGGCGGCGGCGGTTTGGCTGCTTGGCCCTGCGCCCTTCCTGGCCGCTACCCTGGGGGCCATGACCCTGCTGCTCTGGCGCCAGCGCCGCAGCCGCGCCTCGGCCGCCGTGCGCAAGGTTCGCCAGATCCTGGAGCGCCAGCCGGTCGTCCACGGCCCGCACCTGGCCCGCCAGGACGGCGCACCGCCGGAAGATCGCATTTAGGAAGCTTCACCGGAGGAACGCCCGCCCCGGCGCGGCGTTCTCATCGCCGCGAACACAAGTCCCAGAATGCAATAAGCCCCGCCGGTGACTCGGTCTCCGGCGGGGCTAATGGGAAGTCTTGTGGGTAGACCCCTATTACATACCTTAACCGGCGGGGCTTCGCAACCACCAAGCTACGAGAATCCGACATTTGGTCGTGAATTCGGGGTGCAACTTCCGATGTTGCGGCGACGCTTGGAGATTCTTGGAACCGAAAACCTAATATCGAACATCATTGCGCCCCGACTGTTGGGTGCTGAACGAAATTTTCGATTTATAGAATTCTCCGGCAAAGTTATGTTAGCCGACATCACGCCTTTGGCGAGGCGTTGAATATCGAACTTTTGAAGATCTCTCGCCTGTGAAAGCGAACTACATTCTAAGCGCCCTCGATTACGACAAAAAGCGCTTAGAAGTTTGAGTCCCACTCTCCAGATAGGCGAAATCCGCGATCCTCGCTCGAAGCGGTATTTTTGGGTGCGCCGACCGCGTCCGCGCACCCAAATCAAGCTAAACGTGTGCCGCTTTCTCACCTAGAGCCCCAGAGCGGCCCAGACGGGCGCAGTGTTCACCCCCCAGGCTGTCGCCTGCGCCTTGAGTTCGGCGAGATTGTTGTCGCCCTCCAGCGGCGCGCCATCCTTGATGATCGATTGCCCCTGCGCCTTCAAAATCTGCCAGGCGTAGGTGGCCCAGTCATCGGGCGTCTTGCCGCCACTTTGCTTGCTCAGCCAGAAGAGCTGTTGGAAGCGCGGCGCGGACACACCGCCACCGGTCACGGGCGAGGCGAAGTGGCCAATGTCTCCGACGGACAACGACCGCCGAGCGATCGCCTTGTTGAGCGCGTTGGTTCGCGTCTTCGCCTTCGAGATATCCTGTCCCTGCGCGGCGGGCTGGATGGTGCCGAGGCCCAGCAAGATCGTGAGCGCCGAGGTGAGTTGAGCCAGATTCACCTTCTTGCTTCCGACATGGGTTTCCAGCTCGAGGACGGAATGTGGCTTGTAGTCCCCCAGTAGCTCGAAGATCGGCTGATAGATGTCATCGATCAGGGTCGCCTCCCCGATGACCCCGCGGACCTTGGTGGGGAGAGAATCCTTGTTCGCAACGAGTATGATCCGCTCTTCGCGCATAGCCGCGACCTGCTCGTGACCGACCAGCGACCGAACGCCACGGACCCAATAGTCACGCCGGAACTGCTGGTTCACGCAGAAGTCCCGCACCGTTTCCCGCAGCGAGACGTCGGGCACGCTACGCATGAAGTCGACCTGGGCCGGCGTCATGTTCATTTCGTAGAGGTTGTCCAGCGTGTGGGCCGAGCTGGCGAACCCAACCTTGGCGTCGGTGAGCCAGTTCTCTATGTCGGCGAAGTACATCGGGTGCCAGTCCCGGTTCATGTACTCGTGGGCGAGATATTGCCGGTCCTGGCCCTTGACTTGCTTTAGCCGTTCGACAGCGCCTGGATTGGCTTTTGCGTAGAGTGGCTCAAGGCCCAGGAACTGGTCGATGAAACTCAGCGCGGCGTCGGTTTGCCCGATAATGCCCTGCCCCGGCGCGCCCATGACATCGGCATGGCGCTTCATCAGATGGCGGATCGGCGCTGAGGCCGACCAGCCCGGAAGGGTGTTGTAGGAGATGTACAGCACCCCGCCTGGCCTCAGCTTGCGGCGGATAAAGTCGACCAGGACGGCGCGGTTCGAATCCGAGATCCAAGTCCAAATGCCGTGGAGGCCAATAAAGTCGAAATCCGGCAGATCCTGGCGATTGCAGAACTCGGAGAAGGCTTCGTCATAGAGCTTGGCGTCCGAACCAGACAGCCGCGCCATTTCCGAAGCGAACGCTGCCTGGGAGGGATTGAAGTCGGTGCCATACCAGTTGACGCCTGGTTGGGCGGCCGCGTGGATCGAGACCGACAAGCCCTGACCGAACCCCAACTCGCAGGCGTTCTCGATCTTGGGCGCGTGACGTCCAACCATCAGCAAAGGGAGTCGGCACCGAAGGGGATTGAGCTCCCAATAGTAGCCATACGTGTAGTTTACATCGGTGACGTAACCAGCATTCCACTCAGTCGACACGAGTCCCCCGCTTCTGTTAGCCAGATCAATAGGTTGTTGTTCGTCCGCCCTTACACTGACCAGCAGGGCCCAAGGCCCCGCGGTCTTCCCCGTGGCGGGTCAACGCCCGAGGTTGTTATACGTTCCTCGACAAACCTCGGATGTTCCTGCTGCCTTGTCCATGAAATCTAGACTCCTCGCCCTTTGGCGCAGCCTTCCGGCGCCCGCGCGGCGCGCGGCGCATCTGACCGCCGGCGCCCCCCGCCAAGCTTATTTGGCGACCGCCGAGGCGTTCGAAGCCGCCGCTAAGGCTCGGGAGCAACGAAACGCCCACGCCAGAGCCCGTCGCAAAGCTCGACGACGGAACCTGCCGGCGACGCTCCCGGTCACCATCATCGGCTTCCATGGCGCGGTTCACGGCCTCGGCGAAGGCGCGCGCATGCTGGCCAGAGGCTTCGCTGACGCCGGCCAGCCGGTCCGCGCCACGGACCTGTCGGCCAGGGTCGGCTTTCCGATCGATTTGCCGGCCATGTTCCCGCCGCCTAGCGATACCGAACGAGGCGTCGTGATCTCGCACATCAATCCGCCCGAACTCCTGCGATGGGTCCGAGACACCGATGGCCGCCCGCTCCAGGGCCGCCGTCACATCGGCTACTGGGCGTGGGAGTTGGAAGACGCCCCCGCCGACTGGACGCCGGCCTTCGACTTCGTGGATGAGGTCTGGACGCCCTCGGTCTTCGCCGCCGACGCGATCCGCAAGATCGCGCCCAAGCGTGTGAAGGTCTCGCCAGCCCCCTACCCACTCTATCTGAACCCGCGCCCGCCCGCCGATCGCGCCCGCTTCGACCTTCCCGAGAACAAGGTCGTGGTCCTGATGGCCTTCGATCTGCGCTCAACGGCCCAACGCAAGAACCCTTACGCCGCATTGCGGGCCTTTCAGAAAGCGCAGGACGGCCAGGCTCTGCTGCTCTGCAAGGTCGTGGGCGCGGATCTTTATCCGGAGACATTCCAGGCGCTGGCTGACGAGGTGGCTGGCGATCCCACCATCCGGCTGATGACCGAGAACCTGTCCGCCGACGACATGGCGCGCCTGACGGCCAGCAGCGACATCGTTATGTCGCTACACCGTTCGGAAGGCTACGGCCTGCTGCTGGCCGAGGCCATCTGGCTGAGCAAGCCGACCCTGGCGACCGGCTGGTCGTCGAATGTTGAGTTCATGGATCCCGCCTCCAGCCAACTGGTCGACTACCGACTGATCCCGGTCGAGGGCGATGGTGCGATCTATCAAGCCGGACGCTGGGCTGACGCCAACGTCGAGGACGCGGCCGCCAAGCTGGCGCGGATGATCACGGACGCAGCTTGGCGCGCCCAGCTGACGGCGGCCACGGCCCACAACGGTCACGTCTCGTTCGATCGCGAAGCTTGGCTGGCGATGACCCGCCAGCTGCTGCCTTTGGCCTAGCCCTTGGGCGAAGTCTTGACGGGCGTGTCGTCATTCAGCGCCGGCAGGTCGTTGATCGACTGCGGCGGTTTCACCTGGTCGGCCGACACCGGTGCGGCCGGCAGCTCGGTCGACGGCGGTCGGATCGGCGTGGTGTCGCCGGCCTTCGGCTTTTTGGGCTCCATAGGCAGAGCGACGTGGTCGAAAGCCTGAACGATCAAGTCCGTCGGCAGCATGCCTTGGTAACGGACCTTCTTGAAGTGGCGCTCGGGATCGTAGGGCTGAACGCCGGGCGCTAGATTGCCGACCTCCAGGGTGCCGACCTGGGCCAGCAACTGCACGCGACCGACATATTCGGTAGCGCGGCCGCGAACGAAGCCGATCTGGGCATTCTGCAATTCAGCCTGAGCGTTCAGCACTTCAATAGTGCTACGCAGGGCGAAGCGCTCTTCCTCGCGAACGCCGTAGAAAGCGATCGTGTCGGCCTTCATCTCCGCCTCCAGCGAGACCAGAGACTTGCGGGCGGCGACCAGGTTGTCCCAGTATTGCGATACGCTGAACACCGCATTTCGTCGCGCATCGTCGACCAGAAGCTTGTCGCGATTGTTTTCTTCGATCGACTGTCGGACGGACGCGTTCAGCTGACCGCTCGAGAACAACGGCTGGCTCAGCGTGATGCCGGCGTTGACCGTATCTTCGCGCAGCGGGTTCTTCGCATAGTAGGGGCTGGCGGAGCCGTTGGTGTAGGTGGCGCGCGCGCTGACCGAGAACAACCGCTGGGCGCGCGCCTCGGCGACGCCCTCGCGTGAAGACTTTTCGGTGTAGCCCGCCGCCAATAGGGTCGGGTTGGACTGTTCGGCCTCGTTGAAAGCCTCATCCAAGCTCGCAGGCAGGCCGTCGATGTCCGGCTCCGGCTCAAGCGTCTCGGGCATGTGGCCGATCAGAGAGGCATAGTAGGCCAGGCTGACGTTCAGCTGCGCCTGGGCGTTGGCGACCTGTGTGCTGGCCCCGGCCAGACGCGCCTTGGCCTGCTGGACATCCGTCAGCGTGACCTGACGGACCGCATACTTGTCGTCTGTGTCCTGCATCTGCTTGCGCAGCCAGGCTTCGCCGCCCAGGGCGATACGCATCACTTCACGGTCACGGCGGACCGAGACATAAGCGTTGGTCACGCGGACCAGCAGATCCATCTCGATGCGGCGCAGGTTCTCGCGCGCCGATTTGATCTGGGCCTCGACCCCAGCCAGTCGGGCGGCGTATCGACCATTGGTGTAGAGGGCCTGAGACACCGAGAGCTGGCTCGTCATGCTGGCGCCTTCGCTGCCTGACGCGTCGCGGTTCAGCTTCTGCCAGCCATAGTTCTCCGACACCGATGCGCTGGCCTGCAGGCCGTACGCTGCGCGAGCTTGCGTATAGTTCTCATCCAAGGCGCGCATAGCGGCGCGCTGGGCCTGGATGTTGGGGTTGCTCTGGTATGCGGCGGTGATCGCGTCGGCCAGGGTCTCGGCGTGGGCGAGTTCGGCGCGGCCGCTCACGGCCATAGCGACAGCCAAGGCAATGACGGACGAGCGAACGGACAGAACTTTCGACAGCACTCGCGTTTCCTAGACTTGGGCGAAACCCCGCGTAACCCGGCCTTCAACCCAAAATTTGTGGCTTAATCAAGAAGACGGCGAACCGTCTCCTCCCATGTGACATTCTTGTCGCGCCAGAGATCGCGCGCGGCGCTCCCCAGTGCTTTAGCCCGAACCTTGTCCGACGTCATGCGATCCAGCGCGTCGGCCAAGGCCTGCGGGGTTGGCTCGGCGACCGCGCCGGTGGCCTCGTTGACGATTTCCAGCAGGCCGCCGCTGTCGGTGACGGTCAGGACGGCCTTGCCGGCGGCGAAGGCCTCCATCGTGACATAGCCGACGCTGTCCTCGTCGAAGGGCAGATAGGCGCAGGCCAGGGCGTCGTTGGCCCAGCGCGCAATGTCGGCGCGCGGGTGGAAACCGAACCGCAGATCGACGCGATCCTTCAGGTCCAGGTCCTCGACCAGCTTGGTCAGGCGATCGGCATAGGCCTGGTTCTCCGGCGGACCGGCGATCACCAGGCGCAGACCGTTCGGCAGCAGGGCCAGAGCCTCGATCAGCAGGTGCTGGCGCTTGCCCGCCGCCACCCGGCCGCCGGCGAAGATGTAGTCGCCATACTCGCCGCCGGTGAAAAGCTCGCCATCGTTCAGCGGCGGATACAGCACCTCGCTGGGCACGCCGTTGAACTTGGCCAGGCGGTTCTGGGTGACGGGCGAGTTGCAGAAGATCTTGCGACACTGGGCGAAGCAGGCGTTGTCGGCCTCGCGGATCGCCGCCTTCACCGCCCTGCCCGTGTCGTCGAAGTCGAGATGGCTCTGGCCAGCCTCTGACAGGTCGTAGGCCTGGCGGAATTGGTGCAGCAGCCACAGCACCTTGTCCTGGTGCGGGATCAGATAGGCCGGGAACTTCAGGCCGATCACACGGTCGACGTTGTACAGCCGCATGCCCTTGGAGATCAGCATCTCCTCGATCAAGCGCTCGGCGGGCTCCCAGGTGAACGGTACGCGCACCAGCTCGGACTGGACGCCGGGCGTGGCGTTCAGCCGGCGGACCAGGTGGTCGGCCAGCTCCTCGGCGCCGCCGCGCTGGAACGGGGCGGCGTTATTGACGACGAGAACTTTCATGCGGTGAGCCGATCCACGACCGTGCTCCAGTCGATCTTCATCTCGGCCAGGCGGTTCAGCGAGGCGGTCCCCATCTTGGCGACGCCCTGCTTGTCCGCGTGAAGGCGGTCGAACTGCTGAGCTAGAGCCTTGGCGTCCGGCTCGCTGATCAGGCCGTTGCGGCCGTGCTCGACCAGCTCAAGAACACCGCCGGAGTCCGTCGTGGTGATGATCGGCTTGCGGGCGTGCGCGCCTTCCAGAGACGGATAGCCGTAGCTGTCCTCGTCCTTGGGAAGGTAGGCGATGGCCAGGGCCTCTTTCAGCATTTCGGCCTTCTCGTCCTCGCTGATCCAGCGATCTTCGAGAATGACGCGGTCCTGCAGGCCCAGTTCCTTGACCCGCTGCAGCAGTTGGCGGCCGTATTCCGGACTCGATGCCGTGCCGGCCAGGCGCAGCTTCACGCCGGTCTTCACGTGCGCCATCGCCTCGATCATCAGCGCCTGGCGCTTGTGCGGCTCCAGGCGCGAGATGGCGACGATCTCGTCGCCATAGCCGGTGTGGCTGAAGCGCTCGGGCTGGTAGATCGGCGGATAGAGCGGCGTGGAGTCCAGGCCGTTGAACTTCTTGAGGCGGTCGGCGACCACCTGCGAGTTGGTGAACACCGCCCGCGCTTCGCTGATCGCCTGGGTGTCGAGCGCCCGCAGGTTGTCGCGGATCGCCAGGTGATGGGCGTCATCGGGCATGCCGCGATAGGGCGTGTCCCACAGGTCGTAGAAGGTGCGGATGTGGTGAATGAACCACAGCACCTTGTTGGGGTGATCCACCACATAGGCCGGCGGCCGGAAGCAGATGACACGGTCGCACCACTGGGTCAGGTCCATCAGCCGCCAGGCGGCGATCTGGTGCAGGATTTCGTTCGGGTCGTCCACGAACGGCAGATAGAACCGCTCGACCTCATGGCCGGCCTCGACGAGCTTTTCCTCGAGCCACTCGACGATGAAGCGCGCCCCGCCGTTGATGAACGGCACGATCGAGGACAGCAGGACGATCCGCATCGGCTAGACGAGCACCTGATCGAGCGCCGCGATGACGCGGTCGATGTCGGCTTCGGTCAGGCCGGCATGGGTCGGCAGGTTCAGGCCGTCCGCGCCGCAGGCCTCGGCCTGGACCAGGTCGCCGGTCGCCAGATGGGCGTACGGCGGCATGACGTGCATCGGGTGGAACACCGGGCGGCTCTCGATGCCCAGGGCGTCCAGGTCCTTGATCACCTGGTCGCGCGAGGTCGTCAGACCCTCGCCCAGGCGCACGGTGTACATCCAGAACACGTGGCGGCCGGTCGGCTCGACATACGGCTTGATCACCCGGTTGCCGAGACGCGACAGCTTCTCGTCGTACCAAGCGACCACGCGCTCGCGGGCGTCCAGGTGCTCGTCGACCCGCTCCAGCTGTGCCAAGCCAATGGCGGCCTGGATATTGGTCATGCGGTAGTTGTAGCCGACGATCGGGAACCAGTAGCGGCGGTTGGGATCCATGCCCTGACCGCGCAGCAGACGCATCTTGGCGGCCAGTTCGTCGTCGTCGGTGGTGATCATCCCGCCTTCGCCGGTGGTGATGATCTTGTTGCCGAAGAAGCTGAACGTGGCGCAAGTGCCCAGCGCGCCCGACTTCTTGTCCTTGTAGGTCGCGCCCACGGCCTCGGCCGCGTCCTCGACGACGAACAGGTTGTGCTTCCTGGCGATCTCCAGGATCGGATCCATGTCGCAGATCTGGCCGTACAGGTGCACCGGCATGATCGCCTTGGTGCGCGGCGTGATCAGCGCCTCCAGCTTGGCCGGATCCAGGTTGAAGGTGCGCGGATCGTTGTCGATCAGCACCGGCGTCGCGCCGCAGTAGGTCACGGCGTTGGCCGAGGCGATGTAGGTCAGGCTGGGAACGATCACCTCGTCGCCCGGCCCGATGTCCAGGGCCACCAGCGCCAGGTGCAGAGCCGTCGTGCCGTTGTTGCAGGCGATGGCGTTGCGCACGCCGCAGTACTCGGCGAAGCCCTTCTCGAACTCCGAGATGAAGCGGCCGACCGACGAGATCCAGGTCGTGTCCATGCACTCCAGGACGTACTCGCGCTCCTTGCCGTCCAGGCGCGGCGCGGCGACGGAAATCCTGGGCAGGGTGTTCGCCGGGCTGGTCATGGCCGGTCTCCTTTGATTTTGGCCGGAACGCCGACCGCGAGGACGGCGTCCGGAAGGTCTCGCACGACGACGCCGCCGGCGCCGATGATCGTATCGGCCCCGATCCTAACGCCTGGGATCGCCCGCGCGCCGACGCCCAGGAAAGCCCGCTCACAGACGATCACGCCGCCAGCCAGGGCCGAGGCGGGGCCGACGTGGCACGCCTCGCCCAGATCGCAGTCATGATCGATAACCGCGCCCGTATTGACGATGGCCAGGTCGCCGATCCGGCTGTCGGCGTTGATCGCCACGCCGGCCATGATCGCCACGCCCTGCCCGATCCGCGCCGACGGCGAGATCACGGCCGAGGGATGGATGGCGTTGACCAGGGTGAAGCCCAGGTCGCGCGCCTTGGCCCAAAGCTTCTGGCGCAGGCGGTTCGAACCCAGCGCCACGAACAGCTCGGAGAACCCCTGCTCTTTCAGGTCCGCCAGGGCCAGGTCGTCGCCGACCACCGGCACGCCCAGCACCTCGCGCGGCGTCGGATCGGCGTCGACGATCACCGCCACGGTCTTACCCGAAGCGCGCAGGCTTTCGATGACCACCTTGGCGTGGCCGCCGCCGCCGATGATGACGACGCCGGCTTTCATCAGGCCTTGGACCGACGAGCGATGTCGGCTTCCACCATTTCGGCGATCAGCGCCTGCATGGTGATCTTCGGCTCCCAGCCCAGCGTCTGCTTGGCCTTGGTCGGATCGCCCAGCAGCAAGTCGACCTCGGCGGGGCGCAGGAACTTCGGATTGATCGTGACGTGGTCCTGATAGTTCAGACCGACGGTGGCGAAGGCCACCTCGCACATCTCACGCACGGTCCAGGTCTTGCCGGTCGCCACGACGTAATCGTCCGGCGTCTCCTGCTGCAGCATCAGCCACATGGCCTCGACATAGTCCTGGGCGTGGCCCCAGTCGCGCTTGGCGTCCAGATTGCCCAGCTCGACGGTCTTCTGCTGGCCCAGCTTGATAGCCGCCACCGCGTCGGTGACCTTGCGGGTCACGAACTCGATGCCGCGCAGCGGGCTCTCGTGGTTGAACAGGATGCCGGCCGAGGCGTGCAGGCCAAAGCTCTCGCGGTAGTTCACCGTCATCCAGTGGGCGTACATCTTGGCCACGGCATAGGGCGAGCGCGGATAGAACGGCGTCTTCTCCGACTGCACGGGATGCTGCACCAGGCCGTACATCTCCGAGGACGAGGCCTGGTAGAAGCGGGACTGCGGCGAGTCCTGGCGCACGGCTTCGAGGATGTTGGTGGTTCCCAGGCCCGTCACCGAACCGGTCAGGTGCGGCTGGTCCCATGAAGCGCCGACAAAGCTCTGGGCGGCCAAATTATAGACCTCGTCCGGCTGCAGGCGACGCATCAGACGCGACAGGCCACCGGCGTCCAGCAGGTCGCCCAACTCCAGGCGGACATCGTCATAGACACCGATCCAGCGCAGACGGTCGCCGATCACGTCGGCCGACGCCGAGCGGCGCAACATGCCGTGGACCGTGTAGCCCTTCTCCAGCAGCAGCTTGGCGAGATACGCGCCGTCCTGGCCGGTGATGCCGGTGATCAAAGCCGTCTTGGCCATACGCGCTCGTCGAGTCCAGTAAGAATGAAGGTGTCTGACTACACTATTGGAGCCGATTGGAAAGCGGCGACGGCGAGATTTCCATCACCGTACACCGCTTTCCGAAAAGCGTGGGAAATCAGTCTGTTGAAATCCCGCTGCTACTCCTCGCGCATGGTGGTGCGCAGCGTGTCCTTCAGCGGCGAGAACAGGTACTGCAGCACCGTCCGCTCGCCGGTCGGCACAACCACCTGGGCCGGCATGCCGGCGGTGACCTTGGTGCGGTATTCGGCCGGCAGCTGCTTGATGTCCACGCGCACGATCCCGAGGAAGTAAGCGGTCTTGCCTTCCGCGTCGGTCAGACGGTCGCGCGAAAGCGACTCGATCTTGCCGTTCAGGATCGGGATCTTCCGTGAGTGGAAGGCCGGCAGGCGCACTTCGGTCACCATGCCCGGATGGACGTTATCGACGTCAGTCGGCGCAAAGTGCGCCTGAATGACGAAGGCCTCATCCGTAGGCGCGATGTCGATCATCGGCTCGCCCGGACGCACCACGGCGCCTTCAGTGAAGAAGCGCAGGTTCTGGGCCGTACCGTTCACCGGTGAGACGATGTTGATACGCTTCTGAGCGTCCGAGGCCACAACCTCCTTCTCGGTCACGTCAGCCAGTTTCACGCGCGTCTCGGTGATGTTCTGGCTAACTTCCTCGAAGAACTGCTGACGGATCTGCCGGATCTTCAGCTGGGTCTCGCCCATACCCTGCACCGCCTTGGCGCGGTCGGCCATGAGGCGACCGATCGACCCCGACAGCGAGGCTTGCTCACGCTCCATGGCCAGCAGGCGCGGCCTGGGCACGAGACCCTTGTCATAGATCTTGCGCAGGTCGCTGAGCTCGTCCTCGATAAAGCCGAGCTGCTCCTTCAGGCCCTGGGTCTGGCGATCGATGCCATCGATCTCGCTTTGGAACTGAGAGCGCTGAGCGTTCATCAGGTCGGTCTGACCCGAGATCGTCTGGCGACGCTCGATGAACTGCGACTGTTCGTCGGCAATGGCGCGCGCGATCATGGGGTCGTTACGCTGGCTCAGCAGATCCGCCGGAAAGCTGATCGTGGCGCGCTGGTCACGCTCGGCGATCAAGCGAGCCTCCATCGCCTTGAGGGCGATGTATTGGTTTCGGGTGATGCCGGCCGCCGCGTTCGCCTGGGTCGGGTCCAGTTCGAAGAGAAGCTGGCCCGCCTTCACCTGCTGACCTTCGCGCACGAGAATCCGGCGCAGCATGCCGCCTTCCAGATGCTGGATGGTCTTGCGGTTGCCTTCGGCGGAAACGACGCCACCGGCGATCACGGCGCTGTCCAGGGGCGCGAACGCCGCCCAGCCCAGCAGGCCCACAAATGTGAAGGCGATGATGACGTAGCCGATACGGGCCACGCCTCTGTAGTTGTCCGTCGGACGCTGGATCTTAGGGGGCTTCATCTGATTTTCAGCCTATGGGCGCGCCACGGGGGCCGCCTCTGGAAAGGATACGTACGGACGGATCAGCTGGCGGTGACAGGCGTCGGCGCCGGCGGTGGGTTCTGCGGCGCAGCGCCAGTCAGCTTGGCCAGCATGGCGTCGCGCTCACCGAAGTCGGCGATGACGCCCTGGTTGATCACCATGATGTAATCCGACAGGGCCAGCAGGTTCACCTTGTGCGTCGCGAAGATCACGGTGCGCTTGGCGGCCTTGAGGCGCTGCATCGCTTCCATGAGCGCGATCTCACCGGTCTGGTCGAGGCTGGCGTTCGGCTCGTCCAGCACCAGCAGCGCCGGCATCCGGAACACAGAGCGCGCCAGGGCGAGACGCTGACGTTGCCCACCGGACAACGAAGCCCCGCCATCGCCGATCGGCGTGTCGTAGCCCATCGGCAGGCCTTGGATCATCTCATGCACGCCGGCCAGCGTCGCAGCATCGATGACTTCCTGAGCCTCGAACTCCGTGAAGCGGGCGATGTTCTGGGCCACGGTGCCGGAGAAGAGCTCGATGTCCTGCGGCAGGTAGCCGATGTGACGTCCCAGCTTCTCAGGATCCCATTGCTTGATGTCGTAACCATCCAGGCGGATGACGCCGGCCGCACAGGGCCAGACGCCCACGAGGCCGCGCAGGAGCGACGACTTGCCGGCCGCGCTCGGGCCGACGAGGGCCACAGAGGTGCCAGCATCGATACGGAAGCTCGCCTGACGCATGGTGGGCTGCTGAGCGCCCGGCGGCAGGATCGAAGCCGCTTCCGCAGACAGGACGCCGCGCGGCTCGGGGAGCTGCATGTGATCGTCGGTGTTCTTTTCTTCGCGCAGCATTTGCTGAACGCGATCCCAAGCGCCACGAGCGCCGATCAGGCCCTTCCATTGGCCGACAGCGCCTTCGATCGGGGCCAGAGCCCGGCCCACGAGGATAGAACCGGCGATCATCGAGCCGGCCGAGATCTTGCCCTGGATCGCCAGATAGGCGCCGCCGCCGAGGATCAGCGTCTGGACCACCTGACGGAAGACCTTGATGCCCGACATCACCGCACCGCCGGCGTCGCTGGCGGCCGCCTGCCAGGCCACCTGCTCGTCGCGGCGAACACGCCAGCGCGCTTGCAGGCCACCCCACATCCCCATCGCCCGCATGACTTCCGCGTTGCGGAGCGTCGAGTTGGCGTCGTTCTGGGCCGAGATCGCGGCCAGGGTCGCCATCTGGACCGGGTTCTTGGTGGCGGTGTCGTTCATCACGGCCAAGCCGAAGATGATCAGGCAGCTGATGATGGCCAGGATCCCGAAGAACGGGTGCAGGATCCACGACACGATGATGAAGACCGGCGTCCAGGGCGCATCGCAGAACGCGATCAGCCCGCCCGTCATGAATTCACGGACCTGGTCCATGTCGCGGAAAGCCTGGCTTCCGCCGCCTCGGCGGCTGAGCGTCGAGTCCAGCACCGACTTGAAGATCGGGTCACGGGCTACGCCGTCGAACTTCAGGCCGCCGCGGACCAGCACCTGCGTGCGGAGCGCTTCCAACAGGCCATAGACCACGAACAGAAAGACGCAGATGAGCGTCAGGACCACCAGGGTCGCCACGTTGCGGCTCGACAGCACGCGGTCGTAGACCTGCAGCATGTAAAGCGGGCTGACCAGCGCCAGGATGTTGATGAAGAAGCTGAAGACCATGGCGGTGATCACCGCGGGTCGGGCCACCAGGACGGCCTGATCAAGAACGGTCGGCTTCGCGTCGTTGCGAGTGAAGAACATTTCGAGCCTTCGAGACGCCACGCCGGGTGGCGGGGCCTAGTACAGTAACAACTTAGGTCGCGTCTCGACCACGAAATTGTGGCGGAAAATGAGCGATCGCGTCCTCGCGCTAAGATCATACGCCGCGCGGCTCGGCAAGAGCGGTTCATACACGCCAATCGAGAGCGCTCAAAAGAAAACCGCCCCGTGGTGAACCACGGGGCGGCCAGTTCTTACGACCTAGATTAGGTCGTTTGCCGTCTTAGGCGAGCGTCAGGTGACCAACGAGGCCACCGCCGTTGATGACTTGACCGTTCAGGTCGAAGACACCCGTCAGCTTGATGACTTGGTCGCCGGTCGCGGCGTTGTTTTGGAACGTCGTGTCGTTGTTGTTGTCGACCACGATGTAGGTGTTGCCCGAGTACACGAACCAGCTGACGACCGAGGTCGTACCAGCGGTAGCGAACGCGGTGGAAGCGTTCAGGTAGTCGGCGAACGCCGCGGTGTCGGCCAGCGAGATCTTGTCGGCCGAAACGAAGGCGTAGTCGGTGGCGACGCCACCGTTCTTCACCAGGGCCGAGAAGTCCAGCGTATCACCCTTCGCGAAGTCAGTGACCGTCGTGTAGGTGTTGCCGTTGGCGTTGGCGGTGAAGATGAACGTGTCGTTGCCGGCGCCGCCGGTGACGATGTCCAGGCCAGCGCCGCTCGAGATGACGTCAGCCTTCGAACCACCGGTGATGGTGTCGACGGTGGCGCCGGTCGTCAGCGTGTTCACGTTCGTGGCCGAACCGATGAGGGTCACCGGGCCGGTCGTCGCCGTCGAGGTGTAAACCAGACCGCCGGTGTTGGCGCTGGCGTTCACCGACACGAGGTCGACAGCGCCAGTGGTGGTCAGGTTCACGCCAGCCGAACCCGTGATCGTCACGGCCTTAACGGCGATGTCGTTCAGGACCAGGGTGTCGACGTGACGGGTCGAGTTGGTATCGGCAGCGTTGATCGTGATGTTTTCAACGTTGGCGATGTTCAGCGTGTTCGCGATGGCGCCCGACGAGCTCAGGTTCCAGGTGAACGCGTCGTTGGTGCCCGAGGCGTCAGCCAGAGCCACGGTGACGGCGAAGCCGGCCGAAGCGGTTTGGGTCAGACCCACGCCAGCGGCGACGTTGCTGAAGCCAGCGGCGGCAGCGATGGTGCTGGTGCGCAGAGCGGTGAAGCCCGTCGCATCGAACGTACCCGTCGCGGCAGTGCCCAGTTGCAGGGTTTCGAAGCCCGTGATGTTGGCGTTGCCCGAGGCGTTGAAGCCACCGGCGATGTTCGCCACCAGGACGTCCGTGCCAGCGCCGCCCGAGATAGCCTTGGTCGGAGCCGCGCTGATCGTGACGGTGTCGTTACCGGCGCCGCCCGTGAAGGTGGCGACAGTGCCGTCCATCGTGATCGAGCTGTTGCCGGTCGTGCCAGCGGTGCTGATCGAGGTCAGCGTGCCAGCCGTGAAGGTGCCCGACAGGCCAGCCGAACCGGTGACCGCGATGGTCTTCAGGGCCGACAGGTTGCTGGTGGCGCCAACGGTGGTGACAGCCGTACCCGACACGTTCAGAGCGGTCGCGTTAGCGGTCGTCAGAACGATGGTCGAAGCGGCGGTCGAGGCAACGTTCAGCGTGGTGTACTGAGCGCCCGTGACCGACGAAGCAACCGTCGAAACAGCAGCGGCGGCCGAGAGGGTGCCGGTGAGGTTCAGGTTCAGCGTCGTGGCAGCGGTGCCGGCCGTGGTGGCGGCTGCGCTGGCGTTGACCACAACCACGCCGACATCGCCGGCCAGGTTCAGGGTCGACAGCGAGTTGTCAGCGATCGTGGCGCCGGCCGAGTTCGTCAGGGTCACCGTGGTGATGGTGCCTGCCGTGGCGGTCGAAGCCTTGGCATCGACGATCTGCACGTTGCCGGCGTCAACGCCCACAACACCGTCAACGCCCGTCGTAGCCGAGGTGCCGTTGGTGATGGTGGCGGCGACCGCACCCGCACCCGTGCCGGCCGGCGTCAGGTTAGCGACGTCGCCCGTGGTGGTGCTGGTGGCGACGACGGTGTTCGTGGCGGCAGCGCCGGTGCTGTAACCGGTCAGCGCACCCGAGTAGGCGCCCGTAGCAACGCCAGCGCCCGTGGTGGCGCCAGCGGCCAGGTTCGCGAAGGCCGCAGCCAGCTGAGCCTGGGTCGTCACACCGGTCGACGTGTAGGTCAGGCCGGCGATGGTCAGGGTTTGACCAGCCGTCAGACCGCCAGCGCCGAAGGCGAGCGAAGCGGTTTCCGAGGTGGCGGCGACAGCAGCGACGTAGTTCGCCGAGGCGGCCGGACCTTGCTGCGACACCGTTACAGCGGTGGTCGAAGCGTTGCCGTTCACCGAAACGGTGCCTTGGGTGACCTTGGTGTTCGAACCGTCGATCAGCGCCGAGGTGTTCTGAGCCGCGGTGATGCCCGAGTTTTGCGTGACCGAAACGGTCGTGCCGCCGGTGACCGTGGTGTTACCCATGGTGACAGCGCCGGCGTCGGCGTAAGCGCCGGCGACCGAGACCGAGACCGGGCCCGAAACGGCGGCGGTGGCGCCGACGATCGTCGTACCACCGGTGTTGCCGGCGGTGGTCAGCGACAGCGAAGCGCCGCCGTTAGCAGCCACGGCAGTGGCGGCTTGGCTGGTCACGCTCGACACGACCGCAGTCGTGTTGTTGGCGGTGACCGAGGTCGCGCCAGCGGTGTTGGTGTTCAGAGTGACAACGCCGTTCCACGGGGTCGAGTCGATCGTGGCGCCGGCGACCGACGTCACATTGACGGTCTCGACGTTCGTGATCTTCAGGCCCGGGATCGCGGTGGTGAAGCCACCACCGATGTCGACGATGTTCAGCGTGTCGTTGCCGGCGCCGCCGTCGATGCTGTCAGCGGCGGTCAGGGTCGAAACGCCGCCACCAACGATGCCGTTGATGGTGTCGTTGGCCGAGGTGCCGACGAAAGCGTCGATGCTGGCGGTCAGAGCGGTCGTGACCGACGGCTGGGTGTTCGGATAGGCGGTCAGGATGTTGACGCCAGCCGCGTTGTCGGTCGACAGCGTGCCGTCCGACAGGTCAGCGATCAGAGCGGCGGTCGACTTGGCGTAACCACCGATGCCCGACACCGTGGCGGCGTTCAGGATTTCACCGATCAGGGCGGCCTTGACGGCCAGATCGATGTCGGTAGCCGACGTCAGGTTGGTGTTCGCCTTCACGAAGGCGGTCAGGTAGTCGATGTTGGCCTGGCGGCTGAAGAACGCGACCGAAGCCGAGACGTCGACGCCGGCAGCCTTGGCGGCTTCGTTGCCGATGATCTTGTCATAGGCGGTGGCGACGGTCTGAGCGTACGACACGCCGGTGTACGAAGCGGCGAAAGCGGCAGCGCCTTCACCCGAACCGGTGGCCAGGTTGATCGAGAAGTTGATGAAGCGGTTTTCTTGGCCGAACTTCGCGAAGTACGCGTCGTTCAGGTCGGCGGTGTTCGTGGTCGAGTTGACCAGGTAAGCCAGACCAGCGGCCGACGGAGCGTGGCCGGTGAAGAACTGGTAGGTTTCGACGGCGACGGCCGTCGTGTTGTTGACCAGCTTCAGGGTGTTCGTCAGAGCGGTGGCGTCCGTGAGGCCGCCCGTCTGGGTTTGCGAAGCGTAGGCGTCGAGCGTCAGCGTGGTCGCCGCGTCCGGACCCTTGCCCAGGTTAGCGTTGGTGTACAGCGTCACCAGTTGGGCCGTCGTATAGGCCATGAGAATTGTCTCCCAAATAAATCCCACACCCCCTGCGACCGAATGGCGCGCATGGGAGCAGCGATGGCTATAGAGCAAACGTCATACGTCGACAATAGCCGAAATTCAGCTGTACAGCATTTTTCTAACCGGTACAGCAAATACCTATATAGCGTTCCTTGTACCCCCCCTTCAAATGGGGTATATCGGATCATCATTTTTCGTCGGATGGGCGAGCGCGCGCTCTCGCCGCCCAGGCCGAACGACCCGCGAGGCTTTATAATGTATGGCAACCCGCAACGACGCAGCGCCACGGAGGTCCAGGACCTCCGTCGCGAAGGCGGCCGCTGGCTGAAGGAACAACGCGAGGCCGCCGGCCTCTCCCAGCGCCAGCTGGCCGCCAAGGTCGGCGCCGACTACTACACCTTCATCTCCCAGCTGGAGACAGGTCGTGGTCGCATCCCGCCGGACCGCTACAGGGACTGGGCGCAGGCGCTGGAAGTCTCCGAGAAGACTTTCGTCCGCGAACTGCTCCGCTTCTACGATCCGATCACCTACGAGATCCTGTTCAGCGAAGCGTAGTTCGGTTACTGTGTACGGCCGGCGGGAGAGCCGGCGCTCGCTTTAGGCGTGGGGAAACGTCCGACGTATGACCGCTCAGGTCCTTTCGTTCTTTCAGCGCTCGCCGCGCTACGCGCCGAAACCGGCCGACTGGAGCCAGCAGGAGCTGGCCGAGTTCTACCGAGTCGAAAGCGCCCTGATCCGCGCGGGCATCCGCGTCGGCACCGACCGCGGCATGAGCGACGAGAACGAACCTTGGTTCTGCTTCTATCGCTCGGACGACGGCGAGGTGGTCATCCACTTCGCCCGCATCGACGGCGAGTACATCATCGCCGGCCCCGCCTATGAAGAGATCGCCCGCGGCTTCGACTTCTCGAGCCTGGTGCGCAACATGGTGGCGCGCCACCCGCTGATCCGCCGTTCCGACAGCGGCAGCAACATCTCGGTCCACCCCGCAGCCCTGCTGGTGGCCGTGGTCGGCACCGCCTTCTTTAAGACGGGCGAGGCCCGGGCCGGCGAAACCGGTTCGAGCAACGCGCAATCGCATCACAGCCGCCCCGCTCTGCTGTCGTCCAGCTCGAGCACGGGCCTGGTCGGCGTCGCGCCTCTGAACGCGCCGCTGCCGACCTACGACACGGCTCAACTGCCCGCCAACCAGGCCGTGCTGATCCTTGCCGCGGCCCTGCTGGCTTCGGACTATGGCGTCGACACGGCCAGACTCGATCCCGCCGCCCGCGCGGCGATCTCGGCCGCCGCGGCGTCGCTGGACTTCGGTGCGGCCGGCGCCTCGACGCATGGCGTCGATGGCGGCTTCACGTTGGCGACCGCCACCCACGCTGCGCCGACGCCCGTCAACGCCCCGGCCCAGACGGTGTCTTCGGTTCTTTCGCTGGTGACGATCCTTTCCACCCTGCCGCAAGTTGGCGAAGCCTCCGCCGCGTCCGAGGCCTTGCTGACCGCTGCGAGCGACTCGGCGCGCCACGAGCTGGCTCTTCAGCCCGTCTCCAACGAAAACGGCAACTGGGCGATCGATGTCCGCCTGGGTGCGAGCATCGGCGGCCTGCCGTCTGTCGAGGCCGTTCAATTGATCCGCAGCATTGCGGGCGAAGCGGCGGCGCAGAAGATCTCGGTGATCGAGGTCAACAAGCTGCCCGATATCCTGGCCGATCTCATCGCCAAGGGTGATCACCACATCGTTTCTCCGACGCCGATCGCGCCGCCTGAAACGCCTGCTGTCACGCCGCCGCCGACCACCATCACGGACCCGACGTCGCCGCCGACCGACGGGGGTGTCATCACGCCGGACCCGGCGCCGGAAGCTCAGCCTGAAAAGCCGAGTGACCCGTCACCGCCCACGCCGACCGCGCCGACCTATGCCTCTCCGGCCCTTGTGAAGCAGTTCATCGACTACTTCATCGCGCATACCGGCAGCGTTGAGGTGATGGTCAAGGGCGCGGACATCGTGATGTTCGACTCGCGCGTGATGCATGACGTGAGCTCGATCGTTCACCTGGACAGCATGACGTTCCACTTCGACGACGGCAGCTCGATCAGCCTCGTGGGCGATCATTCGTCCTTCCTGCACGGCGGGATTCTGGTCTAGACGAAACGCCTGGAGCAGCCGCTCCGGATGTTGCGAGATCAGAGGAACGGCGGTCTCTCGCGAGCCGCGTTCGGGAAGGACTGCCTTGAGGCCCGCACGCTTGGACTTGGCGATCAATTCCGCCATGCGCGCTCCCACCGCCGCCGCCGCCGTCGATACGCCTGAGGTTTCTTTCGCGCCTCCGCCGTCGCCGGCTGGCCCTCCACCACGTCGCCGCTTTGCGTTTGCGCGCCGCCTGATCGGTCCGCTGCTGTCGCCGATCGCCCACTATGCCCGCCGCTATCTTCAGGCCAGCGTGGAACATGAGCTGCGCCAGACCCAGGGCCAGATCACTGCCCTGGCCGGAGAGCTGCACGCGACCCAGGCGCGTCTCGACCACACGCAGACCTTGCTGCACCTCGTCCTGCAACAGCAACAAGCGGCAGCCGTGGCGACCCAGTCCATCGCCGCACATTTGACGCGGATCGAGACAGAAACGGTTCGTGCTCGCGAGTTCGGCGCCCGCGCCGTCGACCACGGCATCCGGATCGAGGATCAGGCGCTGAAGCTCGAGGCCTTGGGCGGCCGCGCCCTCGACGACCTGGCCCGCCTGCCCGGCCTGTTCGGTCCGCGCTTCGACGAGTTGGAGATCAAGGCCCGGCCGCTGATCCACTACGACGCCGAGTCGACCGCTATCCGCATGCGCGACGGCTACATCCTGGCGCCGACCGCCCTGCCCACCTTCGTGACCATGTTGGCCAACGCCACCAGCCGCGGCCTGGAGCCCGGCACCGGCGACGTGCTGCGCCGCCTGGTCCAGCCGGGCATGGTCGTGGCCGACGTCGGCGCCAATATCGGCATGCTCACCTTGGTGATGGCGTGGGCCGCTGGCCCAGGCGGCCGGGTGATCTCGTTCGAGCCCGAGGCCGTGCCGCGCTCGAACCTCGAGAAGATGCGCCACCTCAACGGCCTGTCCTGGGTCGAGGTCCGCGACCAGGCCGTCGGCGCGCAGGCCGGTCAGCTGACCTTCCACGTCAGCGACATCATCGGCCACAGCTCGCTCTACGCCCTGCCCGAGACCGAAGGCTCGCGCGAGATCCAGGTCGAGGTCGTGCGCCTGGACGCGGTCGCGCCGGCCCAGCGTATGGACGTGGTCAAGATCGACGTCGAGGGCGCCGAGCTGGACGTCCTGGCCGGCATGTCAGGCCTGATCGCCAAGAACAAGGACCTGGCCATCGTCGCCGAGTTCGGCCCCGAGCACCTCAAGCGCGTCGGCCAGACCCCGGCCCAGTGGTTCAAGGCCTTCACCGACGCCGGCTTCAAGGCCTACATGATCGACGAGGCGACCGGCGCGGTTCAGCCGACCAACGCCAAGGCCGCCGCCAAGGTGGTTTCGGCCAACATCGCCTTCGTGCGCGCCGGCGGCGACGCCGAGAAGCGCCTGCTGCAGCGCTAGGACTTTCCGATGAAGATCTGCTGGGTGACGCCCTTCGTCCTGCGCTCGTCGATCGGCCGCGTCAGCGCCGAGGTCGCCAAGCAACTGGCCCTGCGCGGCCACCAGGTCGAGATCCTGCGCTGCGAGGACGCCAACGATCCGGCCGAGCCGCTGCACCCGACGGCCCTGCCCGTGCATCACTGGCGGTCCTACGACCTGGCCCGCCTGCGGGCCGAGTTCGACGTGGTGGTCGTCAATATCGGCGACAACTATCCCTTCCACGCCGGCGTGTTCGCCATCCTGGACGCCGCCCCGTGCCTGGGCATCTTCCACGACTTCTACATCTACAACCTGTTCTCGGGCTGGCTGCACTACAACGGCCTGGACTATCGCCGGCACGACGCCGAGATCGTCGCGACCTATGGCGAGGCGGCCCTGCCCCACGCCGTGGCCGTGCGCTCGGGCCAGATGCTGGACATGGGCGAGATCGCCAAGCATCTGCCGATGACCGAGTGGCTGGCGCGCCGCTGCGAGGCCGCCCTGGCTCACGCCCACTTCTACGCGCCCAAGCTGGAGGCGGTCGTCCAGGGGCCGGTGGCCGTGACGCCGCTGTGCTGCCCCGACCGCGCGACACCGCCCGGGCCGCCGAAGGCAAAGGCGCAGCTGACGATCACCACCGTCGGGGTGATGAACCCCAACAAGCGCGTCGCCGACGTGATCCGCGCGATCGGCGGCTCGGACGCCCTGAAGGCCTGCGTCTATCGCCTGGTGGGCCCGATCTCGGACGAAGAGCGCGCCAAGCTCACGGCGCTAGCTGAAGAGGTCGGCTTTGCGAACCTAGTGATCGACGGCGCGGTCGATGACGACACCCTGGACCGCCGCCTGGATGAGGCCGACATCATGGTCGCCCTGCGCAAGCCGGTGCTGGAAGGCGCCTCGGGCTCGGCCTGCGAGGGCATGCTCAGCGGTCGCCCGACCGTGGTGGCCCGCGCCGGCTTCTATGGCGAGCTGCCCGACGACCTGGTCTTCAAAATCGACGGCGAGATCGTGGTCGAGGAGCTGCGCGAGACCCTTGAGCGTCTCGTCGCCGACGAAGCCCTGCGCCGCGACACCGGCAAGGGCGCTCGCGCCTGGGCGCTGGCCAACCTCAACGCCGCTCGCTACGCCAAGGCGATCGAAGGCTTGGCGAAAGCCGAGGTCACCAGCCGCCCGCTGCTGGCCGTCGGCCGCCGCATCGGCGGCGAGCTGACCGCGATGGGCTTGAGCGAAGGCGATCCGGCCGCCGCGCGGATCGGCGCGACCTTGCAAAAGCTGTTCGCCCCGATCGAGGCCTAAGCGCTCTTGCCCATCGGCGGCGCGCAGTAGCCGTCGAGGAAGGCCTGGTGCTGCGGCAGCCGGGCCACCATGCCGTCGATGTTGCGCTTCAGGTCGTCCAGCGCCGCCTTCAGCTGCTGCGGCGGCATCAGCCGGCCCATGTGGTGGAAGGTCTGTGGCTGCACGCGTTGGCCCAGCAGAACCTGGAGCCAGGAGTCGACCTGGAACAGCTCGCCCGGCGCCTGGTAGACTTGGGCGCTCTGCCGGAACAGGTCGATGCGCTGGGCCAGGCTGTCGGGGATCTCCATCTCGCGCACGCGATCCCAGAACGGGCTGTCGGTCCGCTCGGTCGCCTTGTAGTGCAGGATGATGAAGTCGCGGATCTTCTCCAGCTCGTCGTCGGCCTGGCGGTTGTAGCGGTCGACCGCTGCCTGGCTGATCCCGGCGAACGGGAACAGCTGCATCAGCCGCGTCACGCCGATCATGATCAGGTGGATCGAGGTCGATTCCAGCGGCTCGACGAAGCCGCTGGCCAGACCCAGAGCCACGACGTTCTTGTCCCAGGCCTTGCGACGGCGGCCGGTGCGGTAGCGTATCAGCCGCGGCTCGATGAGGGTCTCGCCCTCGATCTCCGACATCAGCATTTCTCGGGCTTCGTCGTCGCTCATGAAATCGCTGCAGTAGACGAGACCGTTGCCGACCCGGTGCTGCAGCGGGATCTTCCAGCGCCAACCGGCCTTGTGGGCGATAGCGCGGGTATAGGGCACGGCCGGCTCGGTCGAACGGGTCTGGACGGCCAAGGCGCTGTTGGTCGGCAGCCAGTGACCCCAGTCCTCGAAACCGGCCTTCAAGGTCTGTTCGATCAGCAGGCCTCGAAAGCCGGTGCAGTCGACGAAGAGGTCGCCCTCGACGACGTCGCCGCTTTCCATGACCAGGGCTTCGACAAAGCCACTCTCCGCATGCTGACGAACGGAGGCGATCTTGCCCTCGACCCGGCGGACGCCATCGGCCTGCGCCATGCTGCGCAGGAGGCGGCCATAGAGCCCTGCGTCCAGGTGGTAGGCGTAATTCAGCGGGCTTTCCTCGCCCGTGTAGAACCGGTTTTGCTGCGCCGCCTTCAGTTCCAGGCAGTAGTCGCCCAACTCGCCGCCGAAGCCCTGCGCGCGGGCCTGCAGCCAGAAGTGATGGAAGCCGCCCATCCACGTCGATTTGCCGACCTGGCCGAACGAGTGGATGTAGCGGTCGCCAATCTCGCCCCAGTGCTCGAACGAGATGCCCAGCTTGAAGGTCGCCTGGGTGGCGCGCATGAACTCGGCCTCGTCAATGCCGAGCAGCGCGTTGAAGGTGCGGGCCGTGGGGATCGTCGACTCCCCCACCCCGACCGTGCCGATATCCTCGGACTCGACCAGGGTGATGTCGAGCAGAGGGCCCAACTGCCGGGCCAGGGCCGCGGCGGCCATCCAGCCGGCGGCGCCGCCGCCCGCGATCACCACCTTGCGGATCGTCTGCTGGGTCATTTGCGCCCCGCCCCCTATCGGTTCAGCCGGTCGAGCAGGAGCGCCCGCAACCGCCTGGCCTTCATTTCGTCCATCGGACCCAGCGGTCCGCGCGCGGTCTCGGGCATGTGCGCGCCGGCGCGGTCGGCGGGGCCGAACAGGTAGTAGTCAAACAGCGCCTTCCAGCCCTGTTTCTCGAAATCGGGCCGGTCGCGCAGGCTGAGCAGGCCGTGCAGCAGGGTCGTCATCGGCGTGTCGACGAAGCCCGGCGAAGCGTTCCACCAGTAGTTCACCAGCACGTTGAACGACGCCAGCGCCTCGACCTGGTGCCACCACAGGGCCGGGTAGACGAGGACGTCGCCGGGCTCCAGCTCCGCCACCTGGGCGCTGGCGATCGCCTCGTGGAAACGCGGATGCTGCTTGAAGTCCGGGTTCTCGAAGTCGACCAGGCTGACCACCTGGCCGCCGGGCGTCGGCTCCAGCGGCCCGGGATAGAGATTGGCCACCTGGTCCGGCGGGAACAGGGTGAAGCGTCGCCGGCCCACGGCGCAGACGGCGATGTTGTTGGACGTGTCGTAGTGGGCGGCCGCCGTGGTGCGGTTGCCGATCCAGATCCCGGCCATCGGCGGCTGCGGGCCGAACACCTCGGGCCCAAGGCCGAGGTCGTTGGCGGCCTTGAGGCTGGGGAAATAGGCGTCGAGATCGGTCGAGCCGACATAGACCGATGGCGCCTCGTTCAGACCCTCAACCGCTTCGAGGCGCTCCAGGAACGTCTCCAGCGGCGCGCGCTCGGCCTTGAAGTTCATCGCCGTGCGGGTCTCATCGTAGAAGAACCGGCCCTTGATCGACGGATCGCCGGCGTAGCCCACCACCCGGCCGCCCTGGTCATGAGCGCGGATGTAGTCGCGGGCCGCCTGACCGGATTCGAGGCCGGCCTGGATCAGCGGCCAGTCGCGCGCCAGGCCCTTGAAGACCATCGGCGTCTGGCCGGCCAGCACAGCGTCGAACGGGATCTCAGCCGGCGTCGCGACCGTGGTTTCCAGCGTCCGTCGGGCCGTCAGGGCGGTCATGCCAGGGTCGCGCGCTTGCGGTTCTTGCGGGCGATCAGGTCCTGGATATTGCCCATCGAGGCGATCAAGGCCCAGGCCGCGCGCAACAGGCCCGACTGGTGCAGCCGCTCCAGGTCCGCGCCGGCCACGGCGGCCAGCCGATCGGGCGCCAGGGTGTAGACCTCGGGCAGGTCGTAACTGGTCTGGTCGTCCAGCTTGATCTCGATGTCGATCGGCTCGATCAGGCCCAACTTGTCGAAGGCGGCGAACATCGGGCCGTTCACCTCCAGGCCCTCATGGATCAGGCCCAGCGTCCGGTTGACGCTCTGAAGATAGGGCGCGGCCCCGCCCGCCGGCAGGAACAGGCGCTCGCCCGCGTCGCGGCTGATGCGCGGATGGTCGAGGTCGACGTGGATCATCGGCCGGGGCTCTTCGCCAAGCCTGTCGTGCTGCAAGGCGATCGAGAACGGGCCGCGCCGCTGGACGGCGGGGATGTAGCGGGCGTTCCAGCCGGTCTCGTCCAGGAACAGGTTCTCGTCGCGATCCAGGCCCAGCAGCGCCACGGCCTGATAGCCGCCGGCGGCGTCCTTGCGGATCAGGATCGGGTATTCGCGCTGCGCCGCCTCGAACTCGGTTGGCAGCAGCAGCGTCTGGTTCAGGCCGTCGCCATAGGCGACGCCGTGGTCGGCGATCACGCGCAGGTCGGCGTGGTCGACATTGTTGAGAAGCACTCGGTTCATCAGGGCTCACTCACTTCAAGCCACTACTTCAAAGGAAGAAAGGGGCCGCCGCAAGCGGCGACCCCTGCCCCAAACTTCTAGAGACTTCCGGTCTAGAAGCGGTAGCGAGCGCCGAGGAGGAAGCGGCGATCCAGTTCCTGGGCGAACCACAGCTCGTTCTCGTCGCGAGCATAGGTGCGCAGGTGTTCCTTGGTCAGGTTCAGGCCTTCCAGCGACACCGCCAGCTTCGGCGTGATGTCGTAGCTGACGCTGAAGTCCAGCTGGCCGAAGGGCTCGACATTGACCGGGTTGCGGCCGCCGCCACGGTTGGTGGCCTGCAGGAACCGGTCACGCCAGTTGTAGGCCACGCGCGCTGAGATCCCGTTCTTGTCGTAGATCAGGGTGGCGTTGGCCGTGTCCGACAGACCCAGCAGGGCGAACTGGTCCTCGTCCGGGTTGGCGGCGTTGTTGAAGTCCACGTCGCCGCGGACCATCGTATAGGCCCCCGAGATGCCGAAGCCCGTATCTCCGAAGAAGTGCTGGGCGGCGATTTCGAAGCCGTGGATCTTGCCGGTCTTGTTGTTGATCGGCTTGGAGACCTGGAAGTTGTACAGGGCGTCCGCGCTGTTCGGCGTCAGATCGATCGCGGCCAGGATGGTGTCCGCATAGGTCTGATCCAGATCGCCGTTGGCGATGCGGTGAGCCTGGTACTGGGCCGTCGCCGCCGCCACCGAGCCGGTCTGTTGGATCAGCGCCGTCATGGTGAACAGGTTGACGTCGGTCTGGCTGGCGCCGATGCCGGACAGGGCCGTCTTGGCCTGGCCCGAACGGCTGCCCGCAACGCCAGAGCTGGCGTCACGCAGGCCGAACAGGTTCTGGTTCTGCGTGCCGGAGCCGACGAAGTTGGTCACCTGCTTGTCGAAGAAGCCGATCGAGATGTAGCTGCTGGGCTTGTAGTACCACTCCAGCGACACATCGAAGTTGTCCGAGATCAGCGGGTCCAGGCCAGGATTGCCGCTCTTGCCGAGCGGGATGCCCCCGTTGGCGGTCGGACGGTTCGGCTGGTCTACCGACGCCGAGGCGAACAGGTTGCCGTATTCAGGCCGCGCGATGGTGCGGCTGAACGAGAAACGGCCCGTCAGGTTGTCCAGGAAGTCGATGCGGAAATCCATCGACGGCAGCAGGTTGTGGTAGCTGCCCTTGCCCGAGATCGGCTGGTAGGTGTTGCCCGTGACGACGCTGAAGTCGTTGTCGGCCGTCCAGAGGATGTTGCCGGGCACGCGGACCAGCGACGTGGACTTGGTCTTGGTGGTCTCGTAGCGGACGCCGGTGACCAGTTCGGTCGGCATGCCCGCAAGCTCGGCCTTCCAGGTGATCTGGCCATAGGCCGCGGCGATGTCTTCCTTGACCTGGTTGTTGTCCTGGCTGGTGACGTTGACCGGGTTGGTCGCCTTGTAGACCGGCGAAAGCGCATTGTAGAGGTCGACCGCGTTGGCGCGGAACGACACCAGGCCAGCGCCGGTCTGGCCCGGATTGAAGTCGCTGAACTGGCAGGCCAGGCAGAACTGCTTGACCAGGTTGCCGGCGTACTTCTGCACGTCGCCCGGGGCCGAGATGCCCCACGTGCCCAGGTCCTGCTGGGTGGCGATGCCGCTCTGGGTCATTTTCGAGGTGCGGTAGTCGACCCCGAAGTCGAAGCGGCTGCCGTTGTCGTCCAGGTCCCAACGGCCGTCGAGGCGGATTTCCTTGACGTCCTGTTGCTGGCGTTGCGACCAAGTGCGCGCCACCTGGCTGCCCAGATCGCCGGCGTCCAGCTTGCCGTTGGCGTTGCCGCGCGGGGCGGCGTCGTTGATCGTGAAGGTCTGGACCGGGATCGCGCCGCTGTAGTCGACCTGGTGCGACGCGATGATCGGCGCGCCGATCGCGACGGCGGTCGAGCTGGTGCCGTTCGGCGCGTCGGGCTGGCTGTCGGCCTTCGAGAGATGGCCGTCCAGGGTCAGCTTGAACTTGTCGGTGACGTCCCAGTCGGCGTTCAGGCCGACCGACTTCAGCGAGTCCTTGTTGGCCCGGTACTGCTGCTCGAAGCCCATGTCCTTGGTGCCGCTGAGCGTTTCCTGGAGCAGCACGGCGGTGGCGACGACAGGGTTGTTGTCGAAGGTCACCTTGTCGAACGGACGGTTGAACCAGTTGCTGCTGTCGTTGCGACGCTCGAACTGCTTGTTCTGGGCGTACAGGCCGTCGACCGTGACCGTGAAGTTCTCGGTCGGACGGTACTGGACCGAACCCTGGGCGTTGATCCGCTCACGCTCGCCCTGGGCGAAGTGGTAACGGCTGTCGTTCGGGATCGCGACCAGGGTGCTCGCGCTCGAGGGCGCGTTGGTGATCTGGGTCGCGCCGCCGGCGCGGACGAAGCCGTTGGCCGGATCGAGGAACTGCGCCAGGGTGCGGATGTTCCAGTCGTTCGACGTGGCCGATCGGCTGGTGAAGTCGCGCTTCTGGTAGCTGCCGAACAGGGTGACGCCGAATTTCTCGCCGTCATCGACCCAGTTCACCAGGCCCGAGGCTTCCGGCGTGAACTTGTGGCCGAAATCGTCGAGCTTCTTGTCCATGCTGGTGTCGTAGACACCCTTGACGCCTAAGCTGCCCGTCAGGCCCGGCTTGCCGTCCAGCGGGCGGCGGGTCTTGACGTTGATCGTGGCGCCGATGCCGCCTGACGGCACGGCCGCGCGGCCGGTCTTGTAGACCTCCAGCGTGGTCACGCCTTCCGACGCGAGGTTGGAGAAGTCGAACGAGCGGCTGGTGCCGGCCGCGAAATCCGCGTTCTGGTCGCCGCCGACCGTGGCGACCTTGGCGGTGGGCATCGAGCGGCCGTTCAGGGTCACCAGGTTGAAGCTAGGACCAAAGCCGCGGACGGTGACCTGCGAGCCCTCGCCGTTGGTGCGATCGATGGACACGCCGGTGATGCGCTGCAGGGATTCCGCCAGGTTGGTGTCTGGGAACTTGCCCATGTCTTCGGCGGAGATGGCGTCGACGACGCCGCTGTTGTTGCGCTTGATCGCGATCGACCGCTCGAGCGAAGCGCGGATGCCGGTGACGACGATCTCGTCGACGGCGGTGTTGTCTTGAGTCTGCTGCGCGAACGCCGAACCGGCGAACATGGCCGCCGTGATGGCGACGCAAGAGGCAGACGCGTGCAAGCGACGAAGCCGCTTCATAGCCGTTCCCCCTAATGAGCCCCTGTGGGGCGCTGTTTTTGTTACGCCGGGATTATTCCCGGCTCTCTTCCCGCCCCTCGCGCCCAGGCAAACAACCAAGGCTCAAGAGACTGGTTAGCGGTAACATTGGTCCGATAACGTCGCAATGCCAAAATGACAGCGCTGACAAGATTTTTTCGGAGCGATTGCTGCGACACGCGGCGGCCGTTCGTGGAGCCGATTTTGAGACGTGGAGCGGCGCGGATACGTCCCTCCGCGGCGGATGCAAACTGGTGCGGGACGGAAGCCATTGTCCTGTAGGACAATTTTCGAAGGTTGCGGCTAGAGCCGTATCCTGACGCCCAGACCGAACGAGCGTCCCGAGCGGCCGATCTGCAGCGGGCGGCTGCGGCGACCCTCGTAGGCGGCCTCGATCGTGTCGGTCAGGTTGCTGCCTTCCACGTACAGGGAGATGCGCGGAGTGAGGTCGTAGGACCCGGCCGCGTCCAGGTAGCCGGCGCTGGCGACCACGAAGCTGGACACCCCGCCCCCCTGCATGTCGGCCTCCGAACCGAACGGCGAGCGCCAGGTCCAGGACAGGTGCGCGTGCAGCGGGCCGCGCTCGATGAACGGGCTGATCGAATAGGACAGGCGCGAGACGCCATTCAGACGGCCGCGCCGCCCCTGGTCGTCGAGGCTGGCGGCGTCGACCCAGGTGGCGCTGGTCCAGACGCCCAGGCCATGGCCAAAGCGGCGACTGAAGGCGGCCTCCAGGCCCGTGACTTTCGCCTGCCCCGCGTTGCGCGGGCGGGACATCATCACCGTCGCCACCACCGGCGTCCCGGCTCGGGTGGCGAAGGTCAGGCGTTCAGGCTGGGCCGAGACGACGATGAAGTCGTCGATGGTCTTGTGGAACACCGCCAGGCTGACGCCGCCGAAGCCCGTGAACTCACGCTCCAGCGAGGCGTCGTAGTTGGTGGCCAGATACGGCTTCAGTTCCGGATTGCCGCCGACGCCGGAGAACAGGGTCCCGGCCGAGGGATTGTCGATCTCGGCCTGACCTCGCTGGTAGAGGATCGAGACCAGGCTGCTGGCCGGCACCGTGGCCGAGCGCAGGTCGGCCAGCGACGGCCGGGTGATGCTGCGCGAGACCGCCAGCCGCAGCCGCCAGCGCTCGTCCAGGGCGATGGCCAGGTTGGCGCTGGGCAGCACCACGCCATGCGCGCCGGTGTAGCGCACAGGCTTGACCTGCATGTAACCCGTCGACGAGACGCCCAGCAGCGTGCCGGCCACGTCCGTGCGGGTCCGCGCGGTCCGCACGCCGACATTGCCGGTCGTCGGCAGGCCCAGCACCGTCGTGGAGAAATCCAACCGGCCATAGCCGGCCCAGATCCGCTCGCCGACCTTGTAGGAGCCTTGCAGGTCCGCCCCCGTCGGGGTCAGGGCGGTGGCGTCGACCACGACCCCGTCGGCCTCGCCCGGCAGCACGAAGCCCGCGCGAAAGGCTGTGAAGTCGGCGCTGGTCCAGGCTGGCGGCCGCTTGCCGATCAAGCGATCGAAGGCGTCGTCCGGCGCGCTCACATCGAAGAAGCCGGCGTCCACGACGGTCCCCGGCCTGGGCGCGGCCTCACGGTCCCGGCGCTGAAAATTCCGCCCACGGTCGGTGACCTGGCCGCCCAGGCGCAGGCGCTCGACGCGCAGCGGCCCTAGCGTCCAGTCGACCGGCCGCTCGGCGGCGATCAGGCCGGTGACGTCATGATCCTCCACGTGAGTGGCGCGAACCCCATAACGCGAGAAGGTCAGCTGGCCAGGATCGGCCAGGTCGAACGACGTCGACAGCAGCGGCGCCTTGCGGCTCTTGATCAGGTCGGGACCCAGGTCGAAGGCATAGGATACGCCCAGCGGGCTGACCGCGCCGATCCGTTGCAGCGGCGTGTCCAGGTTCGAGCGCGCGCTGGACAGGCTCAGGCGCGGCTCCAGGCTCCAGGCCCCGGCGTCGGCCTTCATGGACAGGCTCAGTGAGACATTGTCGTGGACCTGGTCGGAGACCTCCAGGTTGTTGCCGATCTGGCCGGCGGCGATGCGACCGCCGGCGAGGACGCCGTCCTTGATCCGTGCGTCACCCGTCGCCACGGCCTGAGCCACATAGTCGCCGATGCCGTAGACGATGCGGTCCTCGCGGATCCCGTTCTCGAAGCGCGAGACCAGGGTGTCGAGATAGAGCATGACAGTCGGCGCGACCCGCCACTCGGCGCCGACGAAGGCCGTGGTCCGCGCCCGCTGTTCCTGCTCGACCGTGGTGCGGACGTCCTCGGGCGCCGTCAGCGGCTGGCCGTTGATGACGAAGTCGCGGTAACGCGAGATCTGGAAGCGGTCGTACTGCACCTCGCGCCGCTCGGTGGAGACGCCGGCCACCACGCCCAGCCGATCGTCGGCGCGCCGCCAGCGGCCCGAGATCGCCACGTCCGGCGAGATCGCACCAGAGCGAACCTCGGCATGGGCGTCGGCGCGGATCGACAGGTACGACGGCCCCTCCAGCCCGCGCACCGTGCGGATATCGATATTGGAGCCGATGCCGCCGTCGACCAGATCCGCCGTCGCCGACTTGGCCACCACCGCCCCGGCCAGCAGGTCGGCCGAGAGGGCGCGGAAACGGAACTGCCGGCCGCTCTGGGTGGAGTTGCGGATGTTCTCGTTGAACGCCACCGGCGCGCCGTTGAGGGTGACCGACTGGAACAGCGGCCCCAGGCCGCGAACGCTGACGAACTGCCCCTCGCCGACCTCGCGCTCGATGGCCACGCCCGGCACGCGCTGCAGGGCCTCGGCCAAGTTGGCGGCGGGCAACTCGCCGATGCGGCCAGCAGAGACGGCGTCAATGATCGCGTCGGCGCGGCGCTTCTGCAGCAGCGAGTCCTCGATCCCGGCCACGAAGGCGGCCGTGATCGTGACTTCGTCCAGATCGACCGGCGCTTCCGGCGCGGGCGCGACGCGCGGCTTGGCAGGCCCAGCCTCGGCCCAGACGCGGACCGAGGCGTGGTCGGCGATCTCGTAGCGCAGGCCGGTTCCGGCCAGCAGCCGCTTGAGCGCCTCCTGCCAGGGCATGATCCCGGAGACGGCGTTGGCGCGATAGCTGTGACCAGGCTCGGTGGACAGGGCGAAGGCGCAGCCGGCCTTCAGGCACAGGCTCATCAGGGCGGCGCGGGCGTCCTGGGCGGGGATGTCGAAGCGCGGTGGGGCGGCCGCCTGCACGAGCGCCGGCGCGGTCGCGGCCAGCGCCGCGATCGTCAGGGCGGACACGCGGCGGAAAGACATGCGGCGACTGGTGAAAACCCCCGGCGCTGCGGGGCGCCCAAGGTCTGGTAACGCTCGTTCGTGACAGGTTCGCGAAGCTATCTGGCCGTCGCGACAACCTCGCCGGGACCGGTGCTCTTCAGCATCACCGGCAGCACCTTGGCCGCGCGATCGATCACCGTTCCGCGTCCATCCAGCGGCAACATCGCGGTCACCCGCTGGCGACCCAGAGCCGGGTCGGCCAGGCGGATCTTCGCGTCGGTGTAGCGCCCCAGCTCGGCCAGGACCTCGGACAGCGCCGCGTCCTGGAACACCAGCCGGCGCTGGCGCCAGGCGACGGCGGTGGCCGGGTCTATCCGGGCCTCGCGCCGCACCGCGCTGCCGGCCTGGTAGCTGACCTGGTCGCCGGGAACGAGACGGACGGGCTCGGCCGAGGCTCGGGGCTGCGAGACCTCGACCGAGCCCTCCAGCAACTCCACCCGGGCGCGCCCGTCGTGGAGGCTGGTGGCGAAATGGGTGCCGGTGACGGTGACCTGCCGGTCGGCCAGGGCCACCTGGAACGGATGGACCTTGTCGTGCGCCACGGCGAAATACGCTCCGCCCTTGTCCAGCGACAGGCGGCGGACGTTGCCGTCGACCTTGGCGCGCAGGGTCGTGGCGGTGTCCAGCGTGACCACCGAACCGTCGGCCAGGGTCACGTCGCGGATCTCGCCGACGGCGGTCGTGTAGGTGGCTGCGCCCGCCATCGGGTCCTGGAAGCGGTGGACCAGTGTCGGGGCGATCGCCATCGCCAGCACGGCGGCGGCGAGGCCACCGGCCAGGGCCACGGGCGTCCAACCCGCCGTCTGGCGGCGACGCGTGACCGGCGCCGGCGGGATCATGTTCAATTCGCCGAGCAGCTCGGCCCGCAGGTCGCGCGTCTCGCGCAGCAGGCCCTTGGCGTCCTGATAGTCGGCGAGGTTTCGCGGATCGGCCGCCAGCCAGCGCTCGAAGGCCGCCAGGGTCGAACGCGGCGCGTCGGGACGGCCCAGGCGCACGACCCAGTCCTCCGCGGTGCGCGGCTTTTGTTCGAACAGGCTGGCGAGACGGTCGAGCATCTTGGTGGTTCAGGCCTTCCTGGCGGCGGGACGTATCTTCACAACGATCGGCAAGCGGAACACCTCAGGTCTCCCGCGCCGCTTTCAGCCGTCGTAGCGCTTCGGCCAGGTGCTTTTCCACCATGCTGACCGAAACGCCCAGCCGATCGGCGATCTGGCGGTAGCTGAGATCCTCGAAGCGATGCAGCAGAAAGGCGTCGCGGCAGCGTGGCGGCAGCTCGCGGATGGCGGCGGCGACACCGGCCAGATCCTGGCGGGCGATCGAGCGGCGGTCGGCGGCGGGATCCTCGCTGGGCGCGTTCTCCCAGGCCGAGGTCGTGTCGTCGGTGTCGAGCCACAGGGTGCGGGCGCGCTCGCGGCCGGCCTGCTTCCAGTGGTCCTTCAGAAGGTTCTTGGCGATGGCGAACAGCAACGGCCGGCTGTCGACCTGGCCGATCTCATGGCCGGCGCGGTGAAAGCGGGCGAAGGCCTCCTGGACGATGTCCTCGGCGTCCTCCAGCGACTGCCCGCGCCGCTGCAGGAACGACACCAGCTCGGCCCGCAGCCCGGTCATGCCGCTTCCTTTAAAACGCGCGGAAGCGCTCCTCCCCGCGAAGGGAGGAGCGCGACCGGTCATGGCGTCAAGCGGGCTCAGAAGTTCATCCGCAGGCCGAGCGAGAAGCGCCGTCCCGACTTTTCGTACATGGTCGGGAACGACGGATCCATGGTGTAGCCCTTGGTGACCTCGTCGGTGACGTTGATCCCCTCCAGGCTCAGCTGGATGCGCTCGTTGATGTTGTAGCTGACCGAGATATCGGTCTGGCCGTAGCCCGAACGCCAGATCGGATACATCTCGTAGCCGATGCCTTCGACGTACTTGTCCTTGTAGTTATAGGACACGCGGGCCTGGAACTTGTCGTTCTCGTAGTAGAGCGTGAAGTTGTAGGCCTTCTTGGCCAGGCCGATCGGCGGGGTCGGAACGTTGATGATCGACTGACCGGTCAGCGAGCTTTCCAAGATCGTGTAGTTGGCGTTGACGCCGAAGCCCTTGGCCGGCTCCCAGAACAGGCCGAACGGCACGATGGCCACCATCTCGACGCCGTCGACATTGTACGAACCGCCAGCGTTGACCGGCTGGTAGACGTCGAAGTCGTAGACGCCGTCGATCGTGCCGTTGGCGTTGTACTTGGTGACGCCCTTGACCGTGCCCGTCAGGGCCTGGCGGACGACGCCCTCGATCTTCTTCTTGAAGTACGAGACGGCCAACAGGCCGCCTTCCGGCAGGTACTTCTCGACGCCGACTTCATACTGCTCGGCGAAGGTCGGCTTCAGGCCCGGGTTGCCGTCGGTGAAACGGAACGAGTTGAAGCTGGCCGTGCGCTTGTAGGCGAGATCCGTCAGGGCCGGACGCATAAGGGTCTTCGAAGCCGCGCCGCGCAGCACAATGCTGTCGGTGATGTCGGCGGTGAAGTTCACGCTGGGCAGCAGCTTCTTGTAGCTGCCGTCGCTGGACACCGGCGCAGGCGTGTAGCCCGTCGAGCCGTTCGGGTTCTGGATCTGGTGGTAGCCCGACGAGGTGATCGCGGTGTCGACGTAGCGGGCGCCGCCGTTGATCTTGACCGGCACCGGGCCGACGTCGAAGGCCAGATCGGCCATGGCGTACAGGCTCGTGACCTTTTCATCGACCTTGTAGTAGTCGCCCGGCGTGAACGGCGTGGTGAAGCCGGCGTAGCGGAAGGTCTTGCGCGCGTAGTCGTTGGAGATCTGGCTCCAGGTGATGTCGCGCACGGTGTAGTCGCCGCCGGGCACGAGGTCGCCGATCGGGGTCAGCGGGCTGTCGGCCATGGTGCGGACGTTCAGATAGGCGGTGCTGCCCGCGCTCGGCCCCTGGATGTTCAGGGCGCCGTACTGGCGTTCCTTCGACTTGTCGGTGTAGCGGCCGCCGATCTGGATGGTCTTCAGCGCCGGGAAGAAGCCGATCGAGAACTCCTTGGTGAAGTCGGCCTGAGCCGCGTACTTGTCGTCCTTGATCTTCTCGAGGGTCGTCTCATAGGCCTCGAACAGGTACTTCGAGGGCGAGTTGTACATGTCGATCGAGGCCGGGTTGGCGCTCTTGATCGTCTCGCCGCCGGTGGCCGTCCAGCGGGTGCGCGACGGGGCGTAGGCCACGTGCTTCAGGTTCGAGTAGTCGAGCGTCTTCTCGGCGCCCGAATAGCCGGCCAGGCCGTGCAGCTTCCAGGTCTCGCCACGCCAGTTGAACTCGGTGCCGAACTGGGCGTAGTCGGTCTTGTTGATCTGCTCCTTGCTGAGCATCTCGTGCTGGGTCGCGGTATACGAGACGTCGCGCAGCACGACCATGTTGTAGTCGGCCAGGGTGGTCTTGTCGTAGCTGTGGATGGTCTCCAGCGTGCTGCGGCTCGAGGCCGAATAGGCCGCCGCGTCGTACTGGTCCTCGGTGGCGTCATAGCCGCCCAGCATCAGGTCGAAGGCGATGTCGAAATTGGCCGACGGCTTGTACTGCAGCGAGGCGGTGCCGCCCCACTGGTCCTGGGTGTTCATGTAGGCGCGGTCGCCGACCTTGTCCTGGAAGATGATCCGGCCGGTCTCGTTGCGGTCGGTGTTGCTCTTCACGATGACGCCGGCGTCACGGGCCAGCACCGAGGCGGCCTGCGCGGCGCGCGTGCCGCCCGCTTCCAGGAAGCGGAACATCGGGCGGAAGTTGATGCCCGAGTTGGAGTCGGTGCGGTTGCTGCGGCGCGCGGCCGAGAACGACACCAGGCCGCCCCAGTCGCCCCACGTGTCCGACGCCAGGAAGGCGACCTTCGGGTCGAACTTCTTGGAGATCGAGTTGTAGGCGCCTTCGCTCGAGGCGATCAGCTTGCGGCCGCTGTAGTCGAACGGGCGGGCGGTCGAGATGTTGACCGAACCGGCGATGCCGCCTTCCTCGTCGGCGGCGCGCGGCGACTTCTGGACGGTGACCTGCTGGATCACTTCCGAGGCGAAGATGTCGAACTCGACGTCACGGCCGCCGCTGCCCGAGGCCGTGGCCAGGTTGTTGATGGTGACGAAGGTGAACTCGCTGGGCAGGCCGCGAACGCTGACCCGGCCGCCCAGGCCCTTGTTGCGTTCGATGGTCACGCCCGGCATGCGCTGCAGGGCTTCGGCCAGGTTCTGCTCGGGGAAGTTGGCGACGTCGGTGGCGACGATCGAGTCCGAGAAGCCGATGGCCTTGCGCTTCATGTCCACGGCCTTCTCGAGGCTGCGGCGATAGCTGCCCGTGACGACGATCTCGTCGACCTGGGCGGTGTCGGCGGCGGCCGCGGCCACGGCCTGGGCGCTGGCGCCCGTGGCGGCGAACAGGCCGATGGCGGCGCAGCTGGTCATCAGCCAGGCGGTGCGGCGCGCGCGGCCGCCGTTCGTGTTCAGTCCGATCATCCGCAGTATCCCCGAGGTCGTTGTTGCGACGGGCGGGAGGGCCGGACATTCGCGTCCGACCCACGCCCCCGACGGCTTCAACGACGGCCCCTTCGAGCCCCTCAGCGGCGAGATGTTGATTTCATCAAAACTTCACGGCCGGGCGGGTGGGGAGGCTTTGGCGAGGATGGCGTCCAGCTCGGCGCGCGCCGCTTCCATGTCCCTGCGGAAGTACGGCGAGACGTGCTCGGCGCCATAGATCGTCGCGCCCGACTGCATGCCGGCCTCGGTGGCGCTGACGCTGTGCGAGCCGCAGATCCAGCGGCTTTCGGCGTAGTCGCGGCCGCGAGCGTAGAGCGCGTCGGCGCGGCTGGGGGCCAGCTCGGCCAGGATCATCGCCACGTGCATGCCGAACGCCGAGTGGCCCGACGGATAGTCGGGATTGCCGGCCAGGTGGTCGGTCTTGGCCTCGCAGATCGGGGTGTTCGGCTTGTCCATGTAGGGGCGCTTGGTCGCCCAATGGGTCTTGGCGTCGCCGACCACGGAGCGATCGTCGCCGGCGCGCTGTAGCAGCGCGGCCAGGGTCGGCGCCTGGGCCGGGTCGATCGTCACGCCCAGCGCTTGCGAGAAGTGCTTCCAGGTCGAGCCGTCGACGTCGTCGGTGGCCCGCTGCCAGCGCGCCGAGCCCTTCAAGGATCGGCTCTGGTCGAAGATGGCGGCGTCGGCGATCGCGCGGGGCGAGCCGGCGGCGGGCGGGGCGGCCAGGGTCTTGGTCAGGTCCGGACGCTGGGCGGGCGCAAGATAGCCCTGGGCCGGGGCGCCGGGCTGCATCTCGAACGGCCCCTTGCAGCCCTTGGCCAGGCGTACGGGATTGCACGTCGCCGCTTCGCCGCCGGTCAGGCGCACGGTGTAGTTCCCCGGCAGGCGCGGATCGGCCCAGATGTAGTCGGTCGAGACGTACTGCGCGCCGCTGGAGAGCGCGGCGGTGCGCATCGAAACGTCGTTCTTGCGGGCCTGGACGGTGTCGGCGTCGGCGCGGGTGCGGACCATGAAGCCGGCCTTCACGGCGGCGGCGATGCGGTCGCGCTGGCCGATCGGATCGTTGAGCGTCAGATAGGCGGCGGCGGGTGAGGCCTCGTCGGTGTTGACGAACATCGCCCGGCCTTCCAGCGACTTGCGCGCGCCGCGATAGGCCGCGACCTTCTGGGGGCCTTCGTCCAGGGCAAAGAAAACCTTGCCGCGCGCCGCGTCCAGGGTCGGCCAGCCGCCGGCCAGCACCGCCTCGCGCAGCGTCGCCTTCTTGCCCTGCACCTGGTCGGGGGTCACCAGCTCAGCGTCCGAGAAGACCGACCGGACCTCGGCGTCGAGAGCGTCGAAGGCCTTCTCGTCGAACGGCAGGGCTGCGACGCCGCCGGGGAAGCTGGACGGGCCGTCCTTGGCGTTCAGCAGGATCAGGATCGGAGCGTGGTCCGGATGGGCCTTCGACCAGGCGTGGATCTGCGTCAGGCAGTTGACGAAGGTCGCGCAGGTCGTGCGGAAATCGACGTCCTGCATGTGCAGGACCTTGTAGCCGGGTTTGGCCATCGCCGCCGCCCAGGCCGGGCTCGGCGTGAAACCCTTGCCGAACGCGGTGGCCGGCTTGGCGAAGCGGCCGCCTTCGGGATCGCGCACCACGTCCAGCTCCAGCTGGCGGGCGCCGGCGTCCAACTGCTCCGCCAGCGGACGATGGCTGTAGTCGACGCCCAGGGCGCCCAGCCCGGCCGCCGCGACCATGGCCGCCAACTCGTCCGCCGGGATCGCGGCCTTGTAGGAGTTGTGCGTGCCGACCGCGAGGATGTCGTTCATCCGCGCCGGCTGCATCTGTGCGGCTTGGGCGCTGGGTTCGGCCGCCATCACGGCCAGCAGCAGGCTCAGCATCGTCGTCTCCCGGTTCTGGATCGAAGCGGAGCCGTACTGCGGTTTTGTGACAGTCGTGCGCGGAGCGCTCCTGAGTTTCGGGCGGGTTCGTTCAAAAAGCGACACGACCGGGCGAGCCCGCCGGAGCGTCCTTCCGTAGCCTGAACAGGCCCAATTCGTCGCGACGGACGAGCGCATTTTTGGAAACAATGAATTTCCATCATTTCCATTTATGCGACACGGCGTCGCGGCCAGAGTGAGCCTGTCAGAACAACGGGGCGGCCGGGAACGGTCCTCCACCACACCGAAAAGGACCTGCCATGACCCTCGTCGCCACCCCCGTCGCCGGCCCGCAACTGCTGACCCCGACCGACCACACCCTGATCATGATCGACCACCAGTCGCAGATGGCCTTTGCGACCCATTCGATCTCCGCCACCGAGCTGCGCACCAACGCCGCCCTGGTCGCCCGCAGCGCCGCCGGCTTCGGCGTCTCGACCATCCTGACCACCGTCGCCGAGAAGAGCTTCTCGGGCCCGATGTTCGACGAGATCAAGGACGCCTTCCCGGGCGTCGCCGCCATCGACCGCACCTCGATGAACACCTGGGAAGACGCCAACGTCATCGCCAAGGTCAACGAGATCGGCAAGCCGCGCATCGTGCTGGCGGGCCTGTGGACGGGCGTCTGCATCGTCGGCCCGGCCCTGTCGGCCCTGGCCCAAGGCTTTGAGGTCTATGTCATCGCCGACGCCTGCGGCGACGTCTCGGAAGAAGCCCACAACCGCGCCATGGACCGCATGGTCCAGGCCGGCGCCCGCCCGATGACCTCGCTGCAGTACCTGCTTGAGCTGCAACGCGACTGGGCCCGTAGCGAGACCTACGACCTGACCACCGGCATCGCTCGCACCTACGGCGGCTCGTACGGCCTGGGCATCATCTACGCCAAGACCATGTTCGGCGCCTCGGAAGGCCACGCCACCGCCGCCTGACGTCTCTTCGGGCGGGATCACGAGGTCCCGCCCACCTTTCAGTTCACGGAGCGTCGGCGATGAAACCCTACCTGCTGTCCCTCGGCGCCGGCCTGCTCGTCGGCGTGATCTATTCCTTGCTCAATGTCCGCTCACCCGCCCCGCCGGCCATCGCCCTGCTGGGCCTGATGGGCATGCTGCTGGGCGAGCAGGCGATCCCGATCGCCAAGCGCCTGCTGACCAAGGCGCCGGTCGTGTCCTACCTGAAGACGCCCGAATGCGCCGGCCAGGTGCTGGGCCCGCAAGCCATCGACAAGCCGGAGGGCCAGGCATGACCCTCAATCGCCGCCAGACGGTCGCCCTCGGCGCGGCCTCCCTCCTTTCCAGTCCCGCTTTCGCCCGGAGCCCCGGCATGACCGATCTGCTGCTGATCAACGGCAAGTTCACCACCGTCGACCGCAGCAACCCGCGCGCCGACGCCGCGCTGGTCCGCGACGGCAAGTTCGCCGCCGTCGGCGAGGAGGGCGAGGTCCGCGCCGCCGCCGGCCCGAACCCGACGATCATCGACCTGAAGGGCCGCCGCGTGATCCCGGGCCTGATCGACAGCCACATGCACATCATCCGCGGCGGGCTGAACTACAACATGGAGCTGCGCTGGGACGGCGTGCCGACCCTGGCCGACGCCATGGCCATGCTGAAGAAGCAGGCCCAGAACACTCCGCCGCCCCAGTGGGTGCGCGTTGTCGGCGGCTTCACCGAGCATCAGTTCGTCGAGAAGCGCCTGCCGACCCTGGACGAGATCAACGCCGCAGCGCCCGAGACGCCGGTTTTTATCCTCCACCTCTACGACCGCGCCCTGCTGAACCGCGCCGCCCTGCGCGCCGTCGGCTACACCAAGGACACGCCCAACCCGCCGGGCGGCGAGATCCAGCGCGACGCCTCGGGCGAACCGACCGGCCTGCTGCTGGCCCAGCCGAACGCCACGATCCTCTACGCCACCCTGGCCAAGGGCCCCAAGCTGCCGCCCGAGTATCAGCTGAATTCCACCCGCCACTTCATGCGCGAGATGAACCGCCTGGGCGTGACCGGCGTGATCGACGCCGGCGGCGGCTTCCAGAACTATCCCGACGACTACGAGATCATCGAGAAGCTGCACGCCGACGATCAGCTGACCCTGCGCATCAGCTACAACCTGTTCACCCAGAAGCCGAAGGCCGAGCTGTCGGACTTCCAGTCGTGGTCCAAGCAGGTGAAGCCCGGCCAGGGCGACGACAAGTACCGCCACAACGGCGCGGGCGAGATGCTGGTCTACAGCGCCGCCGACTTCGAGGACTTCCGCGTCGAACGTCCCGAGATGCCGGCCAATATGGAAAGCGACCTGGAGCCGGTGATCCGCCACCTGGTCGAGAACCGCTGGCCCTGGCGGCTGCACGCCACCTATGACGAGACCATCACGCGGGCGCTGGACGTCTATGAGAAGGTCAACAAGGATATGCCGTTCGACGGCCTGCACTGGTTCTTCGACCACGCCGAGACGATCAGCGACCGCAATATCGACCGCATCGCCGCGCTCGGCGGCGGCATCGCCGTGCAGCACCGGATGGCCTTCCAGGGCGAGTACTTCATGGAGCGCTACGGGGCCAAGGCCGCCGAGGCGACGCCCCCGATCGGCAAGATGCTGAAGGCCGGTATCCCCGTCGGCGCGGGCACCGACGCCACGCGGGTGGCCAGCTACAATCCGTGGGTCTCGCTGAACTGGCTGGTGACCGGCAAGACGGTGGGCGGCACGCGCCTTTATCCGCCGGCCAACCGCGTCGATCGCGAGGAGGCCCTGCGACTGTGGACCACCGCCAACACCTGGTTCTCGAACGAGGAAGGCAAGAAGGGCCAGATCGCCGTAGGCCAGCTGGCCGACCTGGCCGTGCTCAGCGACGACTACATGACCGTGCCCGAAGACGAGATCCCGCACCTGTCGGCGGTGCTGACCCTGCTGGGCGGCAAGGTCGTCCACGGCCAGGGCGAGTACGACAAGCTTTCGCCCTCCCTGCCCCCGCCGATGCCCGACTGGTCGCCGGTGCGGACCTTCGGGGGCTATCAGGATCGCTCGCGCGGCCACGCCCGCGCCCTGGCTTCCGCTTGCGGCTGCGCCAGCAGCTGCAACGTCCACGGCCACAACCACGCGGCCGCCCTGGGCGCCGAGGCCCCGACCAGCGATGCGCGCACCTTCTGGGGCGCCATGGGCTGCGGCTGCTGGGCGGTGTAATCATGAACACCCCCGCCCCCATCGCCTCGCTGCTGCGCGCGTCGGCCTTCGGCGTCTTCGCCCGCGCGGTCCTGACCCTGCCCTACTGGTGGAGCGGGATCGCCAAGCTGACCGACCTGAACGGCGCGCTGGCCGAGGCCGGCCACTTCGGCCTGAAGCCCGCCTGGCTGGTCGTCGCCGCCACCATCCTGGTCCAGTTGGGCGGCTCGATCGCCCTGATCCTGGGCAGGGGCGGCTGGCTGGCGGCCGGCGCCCTGGGCGTCTTCACCGCCTTCGCCACCCTGATCGCCCACCCCTATTGGACCGTCGCCGATCCGGTCGAGCGCTTTCACGCCTTGAATACCTTTCTCGAACATATCGGCCTGATCGGCGGCTTCATGCTGGCGGCGATCCTGATCGAACGGGAGAAATGGGCATGAGCGCGCAACCTCGCTGGCTACCCGCCGCCACCGGCGTCGGCATGGCCCTCGTCGGCGGCTATATCGACGTGGTCGGTTTCGTCCTGCTGTTCGGCCTGTTCGTGAACCACGCCACCGGCAACCTCGTCATGCTGGGCGTCTCCCTGGCCGGCGGCGGCCAGGGCATCGCCACCAAGCTGCTGTCCCTGCCGGTGTTCATCGCCGCCGCCGCGGCCACCTATGTGATGATCTGCAAGCGCCGGGCGCGCGGGCAAGCCAACGAGGCGGCGGTGCTGCTGCTGCAGGCGGCGATGCTGGTGGTGTTCATGCTGCTGACCGTCGCGGCCCTGCCAGCGACCAGCGCCGACGAGCCGGAGGTGATGCTGGCGGGCCTGGTCGGCGTCTGCGCGATGGCCGTCCAGAACGTCGGCGCGCGGGTCGTGTTCAGCAAGATGGCCCCGACCACGATCATGACCGGCAACGTCACCCAGATGGCCATCGATCTCGTCGACCTGCTGACCTCCAAGAACGGTCTCGACGAGGCCCTGCGCGCGCGCATCGTCAAGACCTGGCCGCCGGTCATGGCCTTTGCCGTCGGCGCGGTCGGCGGCGCCCTCGGGGTGCTGGTCGCCGGCCCGTGGAGCCTGCTGCCGGGCGCGGTGATCGTCGCGATCCTGGGCGGTCTCTACGCCCAAGCCCCGCGCGCGGTGGAAGCATGAGGGCGCTTGTCCTCACGGCGGCCCTGGCGGTCGCCGGCGCCGCCCACGCCGCCGAGCCGCCCGCGTTCAAGCCGATCCGTTCGGATGAAAACTACGGCTACCTGAAGTCCGCCCCGACGCTGACCGGCCTCGACTCGCTGCGCTACATACCGGTCGGTCAGGACGGCTATCTGAGCTTCAGCGGCGAGGCCCGCGTGCGCCTCGACACCATGGACGCGCCGCACTTCGGAACCGGCGGCGCGGAAGCCGACAGCTTCGCCCTGGTCCGCGGTCTGGTCAGCGCCGACCTGCACCTGAACTCGACGGTGCGGGTCTATGGCGAGCTCGGCATCCACCGCGACCTCGGCAAGCGCGAGGCGCCGGCCGCGATCGACCGCGATGGCCTGGACGCCCAGGTGCTGTTCGTCGACCTGACGCCGGCCAAGTCCTGGCGCCTTCGCCTGGGCCGCCAGGAGCTGATGTTCAACGCCACCCAGCGCTTCGTCGCCGTGCGCGAGGGTCCCAACATCCGCCAGAGCTTCGACGGCGCGCGGCTGACCTATGCCGGCAAGACGCTGAAGGTCGACGCGTTCTACACCCACCCGATCACCCTCTCGACCGGCGCCTTCAACGACAGCCACAGTCGCAGCCAGGCCTTCTGGGGCGTCTACGCCAGCGCGCCGCTCAGCAAGGCCGTCAGCCTGGATGTCTACAGCCTGAACCTCGACCGCGACCGCGTGCGCTTCGGCGCGGTGACGGGCGACGAGCGCCGGCGCACGCTGGGCGCGCGACTGGCCGGCAAGACCGGCGCGATCGACTACGAGGTCGAGGGCATGGTCCAGCGCGGCCACTTCGCCGGCCAGGACATCCGCGCCTGGGGCGGCAGCGCCGGGGCGGGCTACACCCTCGCCGCGCCGTGGAAGCCGCGGCTGTCGGTGCGCCGCGACATCGGCTCCGGCGACAGCGACCCGACCGACGGCAAGCTGCAGACCTTCAACCCGCTGTTCCCGCGCGGCGCCTATTTCAGCGAGGCGGCGCTGATCAGCTGGAGCAACCTGTCGGCCTGGCGCATGGCCCTGGGCGTCGCCCCGACCAAGGCCGTCACGGTCGAGGTCAGCCACACCGATCGTGGCCGCCAGACGGGTCGCGACGCCATCTACCTGCAGCCCTATGCGGTGCTGGCCGGCGGCGGCGCGTCGACCGCCAAGGCCGTCAGCCAGGACTGGCAGGCCGACCTCACCTGGCAGGTCAACCGCAACGTCAAGCTGACGCTGGAGGCCGTCCACGCCGACACCGGCGCGGCGGTGAAGGCGGCCGGCGGGCATGACGTCGATTTCGGGATGGCGATCATCCAGTTCCGCTTCTGAGACGGCAGCAAGACGAGGCGATACCCCATTTGGGGTAGTGAAATGTCACCCGTTGGCGGCTGACGCAGAACGCGATCATCGAACATGATCTCTCAAGGTCGAGACGCAGGCGCGCGTCGCGGCCAGACCTGGGGGAACGCGATGCTCAACGCGATCGGAACGGCAGATATCGAGCCGTTCGCCGTCGGCGACACCGGCATGATTTCCGAGCTTCTGGACAAGGCCCTGCGCCTGTTCGAGGGCGACCGGATCGCCTCGCGCCGGCTAGTCGAGCAGGCCTTCACCCTGGCCGACCGCTCGACCCATCCCGCGCCCCTGGCCCAAGGCGCCCTGGCCGCCTGGCAGGCCCGGCGGATCGAGGGTTTCGTCGAGCAGAACCTCTCCCACCCCATCCGCATCGACGCGGGCGCCAGCCTGGTGTCGCTGAGCCCGAACTACTTCTCGCGGGCCTTCAAGGCGACGTTCGGCACGACCTTCTCGCACTATGTGATCCAGCAGCGTATCACCCTGGCCAAGCAGATGCTGCTGACCACCGACGCCTCGATCGCCGAGATCGCCCTGGACTGCGGCCTGGCCGACCAGTCGCACCTGACGCGCCTGTTCAAGCGCGCCGTGGGTTCGCCGCCCAATGCCTGGCGCCGCGCCGCCCGCTGCGACGCCTGGACGCCGAAGGCGGCGGCCTAGGAGATGTCGATCAGCCCGCGCCGCACCGCGACGGTGACGGCGTGGGTGCGGTCGCAGACGCCCAGCTTGCCGAAGATGCTCTTCACATGAACCTTGACCGTCTGATCCGAGATCGACAGCCGCCGGGCGACGCCCTTGTTGGGTTCGCCGCGCGAGATCAGGCGCAGCACGGCCAGCTCGCGGTCGCTGAGCTTGTCCTCGTTCATGTGCGACAGGATCTGTTCGGCCACGACCGGCGAGACATAGCGGCGGCCGGCGCTGACCGTGCGGATGGCGTCGACCAGCTCGCGATGCAGGGAGCTCTTGAGCAGGAAGCCCAGGGCTCCCAGCCGCAACGCCCGCTCGGCATAGGCGTCGCCGCCATAGGTGGTCAGCACCGCGATCTTGGAGTCGGGCGCCTCGTCTAGAATCACCGGGATGGCGTCCAACCCGCCCAACCGCGGCATCTGCAGGTCGATCAGCGTGACGTCGGGCTTGAGGGTTCGCGACTTCTCGATCGCCTCGGCCCCGTCCGAAGCCTCACCGGCCAGTTCGAAGTCGGCTTCGGCCAGCAGAGCGTTGGCGATGCCCTCCCGCATCAGCGGATGGTCATCGACGATAAGCACACGCGTCTTCCGGCCCTCGGGCGTCATGGCGTTCATCGGATTTAACGATCGCAGAAGTTGGCCTGGTCAGTACGCGCACCGGTCAGGACACTTTAAGCCGAACTGGGCCTTAACCGAAATGGGTTCCTGCAAAATTCTCGGTCATCGCGAGCACTTGTCCCAAGAATTCGCCAGTCCCGCGGGCCAGGGCGGTGACCCATGGGGTCTTCACTCGACGCTTCTCCAAGGCGAAGCTAACAATCGGAACGCGCCGCATCCGGCGAGGACCTCACGTTCTGGACCGTCGAACATGCCCTGGCGACGGGTCCTGCTGCGCGTTCTGCCCCTGGTCATGGGCTTGATTTGCGGGTCCTTGGCCGCCCACGCCGACGAGCCCCAGCAGCAATTGCCGCGCCTGCTGCACACCGCCTGGCGACAGGACAGCGGCGCGCCGCCGAACATCTGGGCGATCGGCCAGGCGCCTCAGGGCGAACTGTGGTTGGGCGCCGGCGCGGGCCTCTACCGCTTCGACGGCGTGCGCTTCAGCCAGTTTCGGTCGGACGGGACGACCACCCTGCCCAGCGAGATCGTCACGGCCATGCTGGTCACCCGGGCCGGTGAGGTCTGGGTCGGCTACCATGCCGGCGGCGTCTCGATGATCCGCAACGGCAAGATCACCAACTACGCCAAGGGTCCGCCGACCGGCAGCCTGAAGCAGTTCGTCGAAGGCCGCGACGGCGCGATCTGGACCGCCGCGTTCGGCGGGGTGTCGGTGTTCCGCGGCGGTCGCTGGACGCCGGTCCCCTGGGATCCAGCGTTGGGCCGGGCCTTCAACATGGTGGTCGCTCGCGACGGCGGGATCTGGGTCGCGGCCCAGCACGCCCTGGTTCGCGTCGATCCCGCCTCGCTGAGGGTCCGCAAGACCAACGAGCCCGTCGAGGGATCTTGGGCCCTGACTGAGGGGCCGGACGGCCGCCTCTGGTTCGCCGACCAGGCGGTCGGCCTGCGGGCGCTGGATCCCGCGCGCCTGTTCGATCCCCTCGCGCCGAGCCGCAAGCCGCCCGCCAAGCCCAACCTCCTGGTGTCGCGGCGGGTGATGTTCGACAACACCGGCGTGCTCTGGGGCGCCTATGAGGATGGCCAGGGCGTCTATCGGATCCTGCACCCCAACCGCGTCCCGACCGGCCGCGTCCTGACCAGGGCCGATGTCGACCAAAGCTATGGCGCGGCCCAGGGCCTGACCGCCGACCTGGCCGCCGCCCTGTTCCAAGATCGCGAGCGCAATGTCTGGGTCGGCAGCCTGCTGGGTCTGGACCGCTTCAGCGCCGCAGACATCGTCGCCGAGCGCTTGATCCCCTCCAGCACCCGCGAGGGCTACCGCGCCGTGGCGACGCCGCAGGGCCGGCTCTACCTGACCGACGCCGACGCCCTCTATCGCGTCGACGACGCCGGCCGGCCAAAACGCCTGCATCAAGGCCTGGGCCATCCCAACGAGCTGTGCGCCGGCAAGGATGGCGGGGTCTGGATGGCCGCCGACAAGGGCCTGTGGCGCGTGGACACGCCGCGCCTGACGGCGATCGCCCTGCCCGGCGGCGCCGAGGGCCGCGCTGTACTGGCCTGCGCCCAGGACAGCGCGGGCGGGCTGTGGGTCTCGATCAACGGCGCGGGCCTGTTCCGACGCGATGACCGCGACTGGCGGCCCGTGGCGGCCAGTCTGCCCAAGGACTTCTATCCGCGCATCCTGGTCGCCAGCGCCGACGGAACCGTCTGGGCGGCGGATCCCGGCTTCGACCTCTATGCGATCCGCGGCGATGGGGTGCGGCGGTTCACGCAGGCCGACGGCCTGGCGATCGGCGAGCTGAAGACCATCACCACCGATCGCCGCGGCCAAGTGCTGGCCGGCGGCGAGCGTGGCGTCGCCCGGCTGGCGGGCGACCGCTTCCAGTCCCTGACCGTCGACCGCCACCCCGCCCTCAGCCTGGTCTCGGGCCTGGCGCTGGACGGCCTGGGCGGCGTCTGGCTGGGCACGATCCGGGGGGTGTCGCGGATCACGACCGAGGCGCTGGACAAGGCCTTCGCCGCCCCCACCGCGCCCGTCGAGCTGAAACGGTTCGACTATCGCGACGGCCTGCCCGGCGCGCCCCAGCAGCACTGCTGTCACCGCACCGTGGTGGCGGACAACGCGCACCGCGTCTGGCTGCTGACCAACCGGGCGGTGGCCTTCGTCGATCCCGCCGACCTGTCGCACAATCCCGTGCCGCCCACCGTCAGCATCACCAGTGTGACGGCCAACAACGTCCTGCTGCCGGCCCAGCAGGGCATGCGGCTGGCGAGCGCTATCCGCGACCTGCGCATCGACTTCGCCGCGCCCAGCCTGGTGGTTCCGGACCGCGTGCGGGTGCGCTATCGGCTATGGGGCGTCGACGGCGACTGGGTTGATCCAGGCTCGCGCCACCAGGCCTTCTACACGCGCCTGTCGCCGGGGCGGTATCGCTTCTCGGTGATCGCCGCCAACAACGACGGGGTCTGGAACCGCGACGGCGCGACGCTGGACTTTGTCATCCCGCCGACCTTCGTGCAGTCCCGCGCCTTCCTGGCGCTGCTCGTCCTGGGCCTGCTAGTGCTGGGCGGCGGGGCCTTCTACCTGCGCCATCGCCTGACGGCTCGCCGCATCACCCAGCAGTACGAGGAGCGTATGGCCGAGCGCGAGCGCATCGCCCGCGAGCTGCACGACACCCTGCTGCAAAACGTCCAGGCCCTGGTGCTGAAGTTCCACACCCTGAGCCAGACCCTGCCCGACGCCGCCGCGCGAAGCCAGGTCGCCGAGGCCATCGACCGCGCCGAGCAGGTGGTGGTCGAGAGCCGCGAACGGATCATGGACCTGCGCACCGCCCGCTCCAGCGACGACCTGGCCCAGCGCCTCAGCGTCGCCGCCGACTTCACCGGCGCCACCGCCAAGCCGGAGCTGCGGGTGACCACGCTGGGCGAAACCCGCCAGCTGACGCCCTCTGCGCTGGACGAGGTCACCCAGATCGGCTCCGAAGCCATCCGCAACGCCGTGCGTCACTCCGGCGGCAATCTGGTGAATGTCGAGATCGCCTTCGAACCCTCGGCCTTCCGCCTGGTGGTGCAGGACGACGGCGTCGGCATCGCGGACGGCCGCCTGGCCCGCGCCGAACAGGCCGGCCACTATGGCGTCGTCGGCATGCGCGAGCGCGCCCAGCGCCTGAACGGCGACCTGCGGGTCGAGAGCAGCGGCGGCACGCGGATTGAACTGACCATCCCGCCGCGCCAGGCTTACGGGGAACGTAGCTGGCTAGCCTGGTTGCGCGCGCCTAAGCGGTGATCGTCACGCTGACCGGCTGACCTTCGGCCAGTGCGATCGCCAGCGGCGCGGCCTGCAGGCCGGGCACGAGGTTGAAGACGCGCTGGGCGGGCGCGAGGGCGAAGTCGGCGTCGGCCGTGACCACGATCCGGCCGCCGGCCTTAGCGATGCTGATCGTGCGGGCGTCCTTCTGCTCCACCGCCTGGTCGGCGCGGGCGATCACCGGCAGCACCAACCGCGCGGTCTTGCCCGGCGGTAGCCCGCTGACCTGCGCTTTCAGGGTCAGGCCCGCCGGCGTCAGGGCATGGGTCAGGACGTAGGCGACCGCGCCCCTGCCCTCCGGCGTCACCAGCCTGCCGCTGGCCGTGGTCCTTACGGCGTCGGCGCCGCCGGACACCTCGAACGTCGCGGTCAGGTCGGCGATGTTCGTGAAGACGTCTTTGCCGTCGACCACTTCGATGCGCGGGGTCAGGACCTGGTGATTGGCGAGGTCAATCGGAGCCTGCTGGTTGCTGATCTCGACGGCCTTGTAGCGGGTCATGCTGGACGCCAGCACGGGACCCAGGGCTTGGTGATAAAGCAGCGAGATCGCCCCGCCGGAGGCGTGGCCGCCGCCGGCCGGCGCCAGGTAGTCGAAGTCATAGTCAGTGAAAGTCGCCCGCCACGGCCCGACCGAAGCCAAGTGCGCGCCGATCTCCGGGAAACTCTTAAGGCCATAGGGCTTGTCGCGCGGCAGCGCCGTCCGCGCCGCCGCCCCAGGCTTGGCCAGGTCGATGACCGCCGCCAACGAGGCCGCGTGGCTGAAGGTGTGATGGATGCACGGCCGGTAGCCGGCGGCGCGGTAGTCCGGCCCGCCATGCAACAGGCCGTCATGGGTGCAGGCGGCCATCAGGGCCAGGTTGCGGGTCGAGACCTCGGCGAAGCGCGGGTCCTTGTCGGCCAGCACGCGATAGGCCGTATGGCAGCCGTCGCTGGTGCGGCTGCCCCACCAGGTCCACTTGAAGTTCCGCGTGCCCCAGCTGTTGTCCCAGGCGCCGTCGGGCAGCATGAATTCCATGTGGGCGCGCAGGCTGGCGACCACCTGGTCCATCACCGCCTGGTCGCTCGTTCGCAGGGCGTACATGGCCAGGGCCGGAAGGGACTCCTCGACATTGTAGCCGAGGTCGACAGGCGGTCGGCCCTTGGCCGTGCGGCCGCGCTGGGGATGGCCCTCGCCGAACAGCAAGCCGTTGGGGGTGAAGTAGTCCAGCGCGGCGTGGGCGAAGGTCCGCGCCTTGGCGGCATAGGCCTCACGCCCGAACACCTCCGCGCCCAGCGACAGCGCGTAGCCCGTGGTAACCGGGTAGTTGATGTTGCCGGTCTCCAGGGTCATGAAGCCGTCGAGGAAGACGAAGGCCTTCTCCAGCCGCGCGCGCCAGGCCTCGCGGGTGGCGCGGTCCAGCAGGTCGCCATGATGCAGCAGGCTCTCCGATAGCGCGATGCAGCGGAAGACCGTGATGCCCTTCCAGTCGTTGAGGAAGACGTCGTTGACCCAGCTTCCGTCGGGCCGGGTGACGTTGCGTTCGCTCCAGCCGTGGGCCGCGATCGCCGCGCGGACATAGCGGTCGTCGCCGCTGGTCCGCGCCATGCGCAGCAGCGGATAGACGGCGTCGCCTATCCGACCGTGGACCATGCCGCAGCCCGGGCACAGAAAGGCGCCGTCACCCTCGCCCGCGTCCCGCACCTGGCGGTCCAGCAAGCCGTCGCACCAGATCTTCAGCAGCGTATTGTAGGGCTCGAGCCCCGCGCCGACAGCCTTGGCGCCTTGCGCGGTCGCGGGCGCCAGCATCGCGGCCGCCGACAGGCCCAGCACGTGCCGACGCGGCAATCCGTTCCCCATGACGCAACCTCCCCTCGCCGGCCGTCGCCGGCGGTTGGGCTAGTCTTGCGTCAGAAGCGAGATTTTGGCCAGGCCAATATCTGGATTGGTCATTCCACTTCTCTGGCCGTCTCGACCCGATCCCATACCTTAGTATCATGGCGCGCGCGGGGCCGGACGCGCAGCCTTGAGACCAGTGCAGTACCGGCGCGCCGACGGGCGGGTCGACCCGTAAAAGGATATCGCCGTGGGTCACGGTCCGACCATTTCAGTGATCGACGACGACGGCGAGGTGCGGGCCAGCTTGCAGAACTTCCTCCGGGCGGCCGGCATGGCGGTGCGGAGTTTTCCAGGGGCACGCGAGTTCCTGGACGATACCGGGCCCAGCGACTGCGTGATCACCGACCTGCACATGCCCGACATGGATGGCCTGGCCTTGCTGGACGCGCTGGCCGCGCGCGGATCGGCGGCGCCGGTGATCGTGATGACCGCCTTCCCGACCGAGGCGGCGCGTGCGCGAAGCGAGGCGTTCGGCGTGGTCGAGTTCTTGACCAAGCCCGTCGATCCGGACGTGTTGTTCGAGGCCATCGAGGCGGCGCTGCACAAGGCCTGACGCGTCCGACCGCCTTGGGGAGGAGGCGAGCATGAAAAGCACCGATACGAACAAGCCGCTGGTCTGCGTCATCGACGACGACGCCGAGGTGCGCGGCTCGCTGGACGCCCTGCTGCGCTCGGCCGATTTCCGGGTGGCTGCGTTCGCCAGTCCCGACGGCTTCATGGCGTCCGACGACGCCGACGCCGCCGCCTGCCTGATCCTGGACGTGCGCCTGAAGGACGCCGACGGCCTGGAGTTCCAGCAGGAACTGCTTGAGGCCGACGCCCGCGTGCCGGTCATCCTGATCACCGGCCACGGCGACATCCCCATGACCGTGCGCGGCATGAAGGCCGGCGCCGTGGACTTCCTGGCCAAGCCCTTCGTCGACGACGCCCTGCTGACCGCCGTCAATGAGGCGGTGAAGCGCGACCAGGACCGCCGGACTCAGGAGAGCGCCAACGACAGCCTCAAGACCCTCTATGCCAGCCTGACCCCGCGCGAGCGCGACGTCATGGGCCTGGTCACGGCGGGGCTGATGAACAAGCAGATCGCCGCCAAGCTGGCGCTCAGCGAGGTGACCGTGAAGATCCATCGCGGCAACCTGATGCGAAAGATGCACGCGCCGTCGCTGGCCGATCTCGTCCGCATGGCCGAGACACTGGGCGTGCGCGACAGTGGCGTCGCGCGCTACGGTCACGCCTAGATTCCATCGGAAAGGCGGAATGGCCGAGCCCCACCGGACCCTCAATCGCTGGCTGATCGTCGGAGCGGCCCTGACCGCCTCGGTGATCTTCGCGGCCGACCTGCTGACCAGGCTGCAGGGCGCGGTGGCGGTGCTCTACATCGCCGTGGTGCTGCTGGTGGCCCAGACCGGCGGCCGCAGGCTGGTCGTGGGCGCAGGCGTCATCGCCGCGCTGCTGACCATCGCCGCCTTCGCCGCCAACCACCGCTCGGGTCCGCTGGACGGGGCTGCGGTGCGCTTTGCCGTCAGCCTGGTGGCGATCGTCGCCACGACGATCCTGTCCTTGCGCGACTGGTCGGTGCGCCTGACCCTGGCCGAGCAGGCCCGGATGCTGGAGCTGACCCACGACACCGTCATCATCCGCGATGGCCAGGACCGGATCATCTACTGGAACGATGGGGCCGAGGCGCTGTACGGCTTCGCCCGCAAGGAAGCCGTCGGCGCGGTCTGCAATGACCTGCTGAACTGCCAATTCCCCGCCGCGACGGTGTCCGAGGCCTTGGAGCGCGACGGCCAGTGGTCGGGCCTGGTGACGCGCATCCGGCGCGACGGCGCCCAGCTGGTCCTGGCCAGCCGCTGGCTGCTGCGTCGCGATCCCGACGGGCGCCCGGTCGGCATCATCGAGACCAGCGCCGACCTCACCGAACAGCGCCGCGTCGAGGCCGAGCGCGAGGTTTCCGAGCAGCGCTACCGCGCCATGTTCAACGCCGCCGGCTTCGCGGCCTGGGAGTCGGACTGGTCGGCCGTGCGTCGGCGCCTGCAGCAGACCGCGCCTGATCTTGGCCAGCTGCGCGAGCGCCTGCCCGACGATCCCAAGGCCATGCGCGAGGCCGCGCGCCTGGCCAATATCCGCGACCTCAACCAGGCCGCCTTGGACCTGTTCGACGCCGAGAGCGCGGACGAGGTCATCGGCGGCAGCCTGATCAGCGGCTATCCCGAAGAGGCCGAGCACGCCCTGCGCGACATCTTCTGCGCCATCGCCGAGGGCGCGACCATGGCCGAGGCCGAGACGCGCCTGACAACCCGCACCGGCCGGCCGATCGACGTCGTACTGCGCGTCACGCTTGTCGAAGGCGGCGAGCCCTGGTCGCGAGCCTTGGTCATGGCCTTCGACGTCACCGAGCGCAACGCCGCCCGCGCCCGGCTGGAGCACGCCTCGGCCGAGCTGGCCCATGCCGGCCGCGTCTCGATCCTGGGCCAGCTGGCCGCCTCGATCGCCCACGAGGTCAACCAGCCGCTGGCGGCGATCATCAACTACGGCAAGTCGGCCAAGCGCTGGCTGAACCGCGAGGAGCCCGAGGTCGCCGAGGCCCAGGCCTGTCTCGACCACATCCTGTCCAACAGCGGCCGGGCCGCCGACATCATCGCCGGGGTCCGCAACCTGTCGCGCAAGACCGCCGGCCAGGCGGAGCCGATCGACCTGGCTCAGCTGCTGCGGGACTCCCTGTCGCTGGTGCAGCGCGAGGCCAAGGCAGCGCGGGCGACGATCCACGCCGCGATCGCCGACGACCTGCCGCCGGTGATCGGCGACCGCGTCCAGATCCAGCAGGTGGTGGTCAACCTGCTGATCAACGGCCTGCAGGCCATGCAGGCGTCCCGCCGGCGCGAGCTGGATGTCAGCCTCTCGGCCGACGGCGACGTCCTGCGCGTGGCGGTGACCGACAGCGGCCCCGGGATCGCGGGCGAGCCGGGCCGGATCTTCGAGCCGTTCTTCACCACCAAGCCCGACGGCGTGGGCCTGGGCCTGTCGATCTCACGCTCGATCATCGAGGGCCTGGGCGGGCGGATTTCGGCCGCCAACAACGAAGGCGCCGGGGCCACCATCGCCTTCACCCTGCCCCGCAGCGCGGCCTCGCCGACCTAGGGGTCGAGCACCCCATACCTACAGGTGAATTCCTTCGCCGACGACTGGCGCCAGACTGCTTTCAGGGTCGAGAGCACAACGCTTTCCCGGTCCTGCCAAACCGTCTGGAAGGTTCGATGGCCATGCACGTTTCCACGACCCCGCCCCCGCTCAACGACGCCGTCATCCTGGCCAATTTCGTGCTGGCGCCGGAGGTCTCCGACCTGCTGGACGCCCACCTTCGCGACGAGCTGGCCGCGCGCGCCCGCCGGGTGCTGGAGCAGATCCAGCCGGCCCGCAGCGCGCCCCACATCGGCGGGCTCGCGCCCTGGCAGGCCCGGCGGATCAAGGCCGAGATCGAGGCGCGTTGCGGCGAGTCCCTGAAGGTCTCCGAACTGGCCGCCAGCCTGGGCCTCAGCGCCAGCCACTTCTCGCGCGCCTTCAAGACCACCTTCGGCGCGTGCGCCGGCGACTATCTGCGCGGCCGCCGCGTCGCGCGGGCTCAGCGCCTGATGCTGGAGGGCCGCCTGGGCCTCGCCGAGATCGCCCTGCAATGCGGCTTCTCCGACCAGGCCCACTTCTCGCGGGTGTTCTCCGCCACCGTCGGCATGCCGCCCCATCGCTGGCGGCGGACGCTGGCCCTGGCCGCCTAGGTCGCGTGCCGCGCGTCCCGCAGCCGGAAGGCCTCGACCACCGCGGCGATCAGCGTGCCTTCCGGCGACGGCTTGGCCAGGTGGAAGTCGGCCCCGGCCGCGAAGCTGGCATATTCGGCGTCGCGGCCGGAGTGGGACGTAAACATGATGATCGGCGTGGCGGGCAGGTCCAGCAGCGCCTCCTGCCGACGGATCTCGCGCACGGCCGACAGCCCGTCCAGCACCGGCATCTGGATATCCATCAGCACCGCGTCGAAGCGGGCGGCCAGGGTCAGATCGATGGCCACCCGGCCGTTCTCGGCCATCTCGATGCTGGCCAGGGGCTCCAGCAGGACGCCGGCCGCCAAACGGAACACCAGGTGATCGTCGACCACCAGCACGCGCCGGGTGCGCCCCACCGTCAGCCGCCACGGGACCTCGCCGACCACCACCGTCGGCGGCGGTTCGTTGTTCAGGACATGCTGCAACTGCTGGAACATTTCGCATCACCCCGTTCGGATGACGCCAGCATTGTCCGTCCACGGGCCGAACAGCGATCGTGCGGCGGTATGGCGAACCGAGTTTAAGGTAGACGCGCCGATACCTTGGTATCGGGCGGCGCCGTCAGGACGCCATCGGCCACGAGGCGATACGGCCCTTCAGCTGGTCGATCATCCGGACCAGTTCGACCACCGAGCGCGCGCCCATCTTCCGCATCATGTGGCCGCGATGGATCTTCACCGTCACTTCGGACAGATCGAGGTCGGCGGCGATCTGCTTGTTCAGCAGGCCCTTCACCACCCCGTCCAGCACCTGCAGCTCGCGGGCGGTCAAGCGCTCGCGGCGCGCCAGGATCTCGGCGGTGGCCAAGGCCTCGCGGCTGCGCAGGCGGTCCTTCTCCAGGGCGGCGGTGACCGCGTCCAGCATGTCCTGGTCGCGGAAGGGCTTGGCCAGGAAGTCGACGGCCCCGCCCTTCATGGCCCGCACGCTCATCGGGATGTCGCCATAGCCGGTCATGAACACGATCGGCGCGTGGTCGCCGTGGCGGCCCATCTGCTCCTGGAACTCCAGGCCGCTAAGGCCCGGCAGCCGGACGTCCAGCACGAAGCAACAGGCCCCGCCCGAAGGCGGTGGCGGATCGCGCTGGAACTCGGCGATCGAGCCGTACTGGCGGCTCTCCAGGTTCACCGAGCGGAAGAGACGCGCCAAGCCATCGCGGATGGACGCGTCGTCCTCGATGACGATGGCGAGGTCGCAGGGGGTGTTCTGCGGATAGCTCATGGGATCATCCGTCTTGAGAAATCGGCAGGCGGACGGCGAAGCTCGCCCCGCCTTCGGGATTGTTGGACGCGCAGATCGAGCCGCCGTGCATCTCGACGATGGAGCGGACGATCGCCAGCCCCATCCCCAGGCCATCGGCCTTGCTGGTGACGAAGGGCTGGAACAGTCGCTCGGGATCCTCCTCGCCCAGGCCGACGCCGTGGTCGGTGACGGTCAGAAGGATCGCCTCGTCGCCGTCGCGGGCGGTGGAGATCACCAGGTCGCGACGACCGGGCTCGGCATGAGCCATGGCCTGGGCGCCGTTGACCATCAGATTGATCAGCACCTGCTGCAGCTCGATCCGGTCGCCGCGCACCGGCGGCAGGGTCGGATCCAGGTCGAGGCTCGCCGCCGCGCCGTACTGGCGCACGTCCCGGCCGATGATCCGGCTGGTGTTTCTGACCAGCGCATTGAGATCGACCGCCTCCACCGTGCGCGGCGCACGACGGGCGAAGTCGCGCAGGCGCTTGAGCACCTCGCTGGCGCGCAGGGCGTCCTCGACCATCCGCTCGACGCCGGCCTGAGCCTCCGCCAGGTCCGGACTGGGGCGCTTGAGGAAGCGCAGCGCCGCCTGGCCCTGCACGACCACCGCGCCCAGCGGCTGATTCAGCTCGTGACCGATCGAGGCCGTCAGCTCGCCCATGGTCGTCAGCCGTGTGGCGTGAGCCAGGGCGCGGCGAGATTCAGACAGGTCCTCCTGGGTCCGGTGCAGGGCCGACAGGTCGGTGATGCCGATCACCACCCGGTCCAGCGCCGGGCGCTCGGGCGAGAAAGTGATCGCGTACGAGACCGGGATCATCGTCCCGTCCAGGCGGCGCATCTGCGCCTCGGCGCTCCAATGGGTTCCGCCGGTCCAGATCGTCTCCAGCACGCGCTGGAACGGACCGGCGTCGCAGGTCAGGACGTCCCGGTGATGCTCCAGGAACTGGGCCTTCGACGACGCGCCGAACAGGGCCAGGGTCGCCGGATTGACGTCGATGATCTCGATCCGTTGGGCCATCCGCGCCGGGAAGTCCGGATGCTGGGCGATATAGCCCGACAGGTCGGTGACGCCCTGGGCGCGCAGCGCGTCCAGCGCGGTCTTCACCGCCGAATAGTCCTTCACCCACAGCATGACGCCGACATTGTTGAACAGCGCCCGCCAGCGGCGACCGGCTTCGCACACGACCTTGGCCGCCCAGGTCTGGCGCAGCGCGATGGCGGTCGTGGCGGTGATCGCCAGCAGGCTCCAGGACAGCACCGAGACGTCCGGCGCCTGGCTGGCGGCCAGCACGGCGCAGAGCAGCGCCACAGCCAGCAGGGCGAGCGCCGGCAGGCCGATCGACGCCACGACCGGACCCAAGGCGTAGAGCAAGGTCAGCGGCGCCGAGGGCGCGCTGTTCTGGACGAAGATCCCCGCGACCAGCCCGGCCACGGCGGCGGCCGACAGCCAGCGGGCGGGCCTGTGGCCGGGCCAGGGCGTCTTCAGTTCGATCCGGTTGATCATCGTCAGAGGTCCGTCGGAGCACGGAATATCGCGATCCAGGCCGACAGATGTGGTCGCTCGGCGAACGCCGCTATCACATCAAAGTATGGGGTCGGTCCTGAGGGGCGCGGCGACCGATACCGAGGGGTTAGTCCGCTCGCCGATCCGGTCGGCCCGGCCAAACCCCTGTGGAATGGCGGCCGATCGGGCGCGGTCGGATAAAGCCAGCCATGAGCGATCTCAGCGCCCTCGTCCTGTCGCCCGACACAGCGTTCGGCCAAGCGGCCCACGAAGCGCTGACCTTGATCGGCCGCAAGGTTGGTAAGAGCGACGCCCTGGCGATGCTGGTCCTGCCGCCCTGGATCGAGGGCGGCGGGCTGGCGGAGAGCCGGGCCTTCGTCGGCGAGATCCTGGAGGTTGCGGCGGCGTTCGCCCCTCGGTGCGGCCTGATCGTCCACCCGTTGTCGCTCAGCGCCCTGCCGCCTTTCGGCGATGAGGCCGACGCGGCTCACCGCGCGGCCCTGGCGGCGGCGCAGTTGAACCGGGCCTGGTGCGCGCCGCTGGGCGTGCGGGTGGCGCAGTTGTTCGTCGACACGCTGGACATGGCGACCAACCGCGCCGACCGCACGGCGCCGCTGGACCTCGACAATCTGGAGATCGGCCTGCGCCACGTGCTGGCCGGCGCCGACGAGGCCTTCTGCGACCCGGCGGCGTTGGCCGTCTGGGAGGCGATCAACGGCGACTGGTGATCAGGTCAGCACGTCGCGCTGCGGCGCCAAGGCCGGCGGCAGGACCTCGCGCCCGGCGGCGAACAGCATCTCGCGCTCGACCGTCCGGCTCAGCGCGTCCAGCGGCAGGTCGTTGAGGTCCGAGCCGAACGGGTCCTCCAGCTCGTCGCCCAGGGCGTCGAGGCCGAAGAAGGTGTAGCCGACGATGATGGTCAGCAGCGGCGTCCACCACCCCAGCGATGAGGCCAGGGCGAAGGGCAGCAGCATGCAGAAGGCCAGCGCCGTGCGGTGCAGCAGCAGCCAATAGGCGAACGGCAGCGGCGTGCCCTTGATCCGCTCGCAACCGGCCTGGACGGTCCCTAGCTCATGCAGTCGGGTCTGCAGCAAGGCGTGACCCACGGTGTCGAGCCCCGCCAGCCCTTCGGCGGCGCGGGCGATCTGCGCCAGGGCGAGATCGGTCGGGTTGGGCGCGGCGCGCCAGTCGACGTCGGAGCGCCAGGCCGCCAGCGGCGTGACCTCGTCCTGGTCCCGCAGACGGGCGGCCAGGCTTTGGGTGAAGGCGGCGACGCCCAGCAGCACCGGGGCGCGCGCCTCGACCGGCAGGCCGCCCAGCTGGCGCGCGATGGCGCGGGCGGTGACCAGCAGCTGGCCCCACAGCTTGCGGCCCTCCCACCAGCGTTCGTAGCAGGCGTTATTCCGGAAGCTGATGAAGATCGACAGCGCCAGGCCCATCACCGTGAACGGCGTCGCGGCCAGGTGGGCGAAGGCGCTGGGCTTCACCCGCGCCAGCAGCACCGCCGCCACCGACAGCCCGGCCAGCACCAGCAGCCGCCCGATGATGCGCGGCACGATCGACCCGTGCAGGGTGAAGAGAACCTCGCGCAGTCCCGGCTTGGCTTTGACGATCATGCCGTCGGCTTACGCCCGGCCGTGCCTGGCGACCAGCAACGGAGGCCGGATTTTTGTACGGCCTTGCTGGAGATTTCAGCGCACGCCGAGGATCACCACCCGGGTCGGCGCGGCCGGATCGAAATTGTCGTCGGACATCAGCACCAGGGTCCGCCGACCGTCGCGCTCAGGACCCCAGGCCATGGCTTCCAGATTGCTGGTCGGCACGCCGGTCAGTCGATCGAAGTTCAGCACCAGGCGCTTCTCCAGCGGCTTTCGCATGCCCACGACATAGAGCCGGCAGTGATAGGCAAAGCGCCCGGCGGCGTCCTCGACGCCGGAGCGCTCCAGCACCAGCAGGCGGTGCGCATCCAGCGCCAGGATCTCGCTGATTCCGTTGTCGCTGCGCTTGGCGGTCGCGGCCTGGACCGGGTCGAGACGGTAGGCGTACTGGGCCAGAATCTTGCCGTCGCGATCCAACGTGGTGATCCGCGTCAGCCCTCCAGCCGCCACGCTGCTGACCGGGCCGTCTTGAATTCGCGGGGCCTCCATGGCCAGCCACAGCCAACGGCCGTCGGGCGAGAAGCTCAGCCCCTCCAGGGTCAGGTTCGGTCGCGCGCCACCCTTGAAGCTGAACGGCGTCGGGATCGTGCCCTTCCCCACGCCGTCTCGGCCCATGCGGCGCAAGGCCGGGTCGAAGCCGCGCGGCGCGTCACCCTCGGTGGTCCAGAGCAGGTCGCCATTCAGCGGGTCGATGCGCAGCGCCTCGGCGTCCGGCCGCTCGCCGGCCTCGGGCCTCAGCCGGACCTGGCGGGTCAGGCGCAGGCCGTTGTTGTCCAGCCGCCCGACGAAGAACCGCGCCTTGTCCGACCGATCGTCGGAGATCATCAGCCACTCGCCGGTGCGTCGGTCGTAGTCGACGCCCGAGATCCCGCCGAACGGCGCGCCGTCGACGGCCGTCCCTTGCGGGACCTCGAAGCTCGCCAGCAGCTTCAGCGCCAGGGCGAGGCCGAGCAGCGCGCTCACGTCAGGACGCGGACGCTGTCGCGCGAGATCAGCTCGACATTGAACACCACCCGCCGGCGCGGCTCGCCCCGGGCGCTCATTCGGCGGATCAGCGCCTCGACGGCGGCGGCGGCCATGTCCTCGACCGGCATGTCGATTGTGGTCAGGGCCGGTGTGTGCAGCTGGGCCCAGGGGATGTCGTCGAAGCCGACCACCGAGACGTCGTCGGGCACGGATAGGCCCATGCCGCGGATATGGCGCATGGCCCCGATGGCGATCAGATCGGCGCCGGTGATCACCGCCGTGGCGGTGCGGCTCTCCAGGGCCTTGGCCACCTCGGGCTCCAGGTCCAGCGAATAGGCGTTGTGGACGTGCCAGACGAGATTGCCCCGCTCGCGCACCGTGCTGATCGCCGCCTCGGCCCGCTGGCGGGCGCTGGAGGCGGCGTGGGGGCCGGAGATCACCCCGATGTTCACATGCCCCGCAGCCAGCAGATGCTCGGCCGCGAGCCGGCCGCCGTCGGCATAGTCGGCCTGGATGACGTCGTAGCCGGGCAGGTTGCGGTCCAGCACCACGGTCGGCACGCCCTCGATCAGCCGGCCAACAGGGCCGTCGTCGGCGATCGGGAACCAGATCACCCCGTCGACCCCGTGATCAACCAGCAGGTTCACCGCACGTTGCTCCTCTTCCGCCGAACCCTCGGTGTCCGTCAGGAAGACGCTATAGCCGTGGGCGCGCGCAGCCTGGATCACCACCTGGGCCAGGCTGGGGAAGAATGGGTTGGTCAGGTCGGGCAGGATCAGGCCGATGGCCCCGGTCTTGCCGGTCTTCATCGCCTTGGCGCTCTGGTTGGGTCGATAGCCCAACTCGGCGGCGACCTTCAGGATGTGCTCGCGCGTGGCCTCGCCCACCGAGCCCGCGCCGTTGATCGCATAGGAGGCGCTCGCCAGCGACACGCCGGCGGCCTTGGCGACCTCCTTGAGGGTCGCCCTGCGGGGTGGGTCTTCGCTCTTGGCCATGCGGGGATTCCGTCGGGAGATAGCCAGGACGTGAAACCTTTCATGAGCAGCGTCAAGGATCAGGGGCGGATCTGACGACCCGCCCCTTCCGGAAGCGCCTAACAAGGGGAGAAGACGCCCCCGAACCGGTCCCTAGAACCGCGCCTTCACCGAGACGGTGTAGGTGCGCGGCGCGCCGACGAAGTAGCGGTCCAGCGTGCGATTGTTCGGCGTCGCGGCCGTGTAGCCGAACTCCGGCTGAGTGGCTGTCGAGCCGCTGACCGCGCCGATGTACTTTTCGTCGAACAGGTTATCGACGTTGAACTGGAAGCGCAGGTCCGGAACGCCGGCACGCTTGACGTCGTAGGTCGCCGTCAGCCCGACAAGGGTGTAGGCGTCCAGCATCTCGACGCCCAGCTCCTGGAAGGTGGTCGGAGCGACGATGTGGCCGCCGACGCGCTTGCCGACATAGCGGGCGTTGGCGTCGATCTTCAGGCCGCTGAGCGGCTTCCAACCGACCTGCGCGAAGAAACTGTCCTTGGGGATATCCCGCACGCCGGCCCCGCCAATCACGGCGACGCTGGCCAGGGCGGCGCGCGCGGCGCTGCCGACGGCCGGATTGTCGTGCTTGGCGTCCTGGTGCGAGTACGAGCCGTAGAGATCGACCGGGCCGAAGTCGTAATAGCCGGTCAGCTCGACACCCTTGGTCTTGATCCCCGCGATGTTGACGGCCTTGGTCGCGACGTTGCCGCGCACGACTTCCTGCGGGTCCAGGGTCGCGGTCGGGTCGCGCGGCACGATGCCGACATTGTTCTTCAGGCTGACGTCATAGGCCTGGATCGAGAAGGCCATGTTCGGCTTCACGTAGCGCAGGCCAAGGTCGACGTTCTCGGTCGCGACCGGGGTGAGGTCCTTCGGGTTGATCACCGCCGTCGAGCCCAGGAACGCGTCTTCCGGGATGCCGGCGAAGTTCTTGGCGTAGCCGCCAAACAGCTCCCAAGCCTCGGCCAACTGATAGGTCGCGCCGAGCTTGGGATTGATGTCCGAGTGCTGCGAGAACTTGACGTTGGCCTTATATTCCAGCGGCGACTTGGCGTCGTACTTGACGTTGTACCAGGTGACGCCGAGATCGACCTTCAGCCGGTCGTCGAAGGCCCGCAGCTCGTCCTGGGCGTAGAGCATGGTCGTCTCGACCGAGGCGCTGCGCTCGTACTCGACGTAGTTCAGCTTGGAGCGGTCATAGGCGATGCTCTGGGCCGAGTTGATGATCGGATAGAAGTTGCGCTTCTCCGTGGAGTCGCCGCCTTCCCACCAGCCGCCGAAGCGCAGGTTATGGGCGCCGAACCTCGCCTTCAGCTCGCCGGTCACGCCGTAGCGATCGCGGTCGCGGGGCGTGACGCGCATGTCGGCCGGACCGCCGACGACGTTGCTGTTGCGGATCGTGGTCAGGGTCGGACGCACCGCCCCGCCATTGGTGTTGTAGCCGGTCACAGCACGCGGATCGCCGCCGGTCAGGACACGTTGGCGGTCCTGGTAGCGGAAGGATTCGCCCTTGAGGTTCTGGTAGTACGGATTGACGTCGAAGCTGACGGCATCGCTCAGCACGAAGTGGCTGTTGGCGTAGGCCAGCCAGTCCTTGCGCCAGCCGCCCAGCGCGCCGCCGAAGTCGATATCGCGCGCCGGGATGCCGGTGATGGCGTCCAGCGCCCGGTCGCTGCGCGGCGCGGCCTCGAACTCGCCCTTGGTGACGATGTTGAAGTCGTTGTCGGTCTGGTCGTTGTACGAGACCCGGCCCTTCACGAACGAGCCGTTGTCGAAGGCCTTCACGACCTTCAGTTCGTAGTGGTCGCGCTCCGAACCCCGGCTGTTGCGGCCGGCCCAGACGTCGTTCTCCTGGTGCGAATAGGTGAAGTAGCCCGACAGGCCCGGCGCGATCTCGCCGCTGTCGATGCGGCCATAGATGCGGCGGAAGTCGAACGAACCGACGCCGGCCTCGACTGTGGCGCCGAAGTCCTTGCGCGGCGCGTCGGTGACGAAGTCGATAAAGCCGCCCAGAGCAAAGCGCGACGGCGCGCCGATGTCGCCGGCGCTCTGCGAGACGGTGATCTTGCCGATATTGCTGCTTTCGATGAAGCGCTGCGGCGGCGAGCCGCCGTTGAAGCGGCTGTCGCCCGTGGGGATGCCGTCCAGGGTCAGACCGACCTGCTCGTCCGACAGGCCGCGCATGTAGATCTCGAACGAGAAGCTGCCGCCGCGGCTGTCGCCGGTGGAGACCTGCACGCCGGGAACCTTGACCAGGGCCTGGGTGATCTCGGCGCCCAGCGGACGCTCCTGGATGTCCTCGGCGCCGATCGTGAACGTGGCGCGGGCCAGGCCCGAGCCGAAGCGCTCGGCGGTGACCACCACCTCGTCGACGGTTTCAGTCGCGGGCGGCGCGGCCTGTTGGGCCATGGCGGGCTCGGCCATCACCAGGCACAGCGCGCTGGAAGCCAGCCAGATGGACGTCTTCATGTTCAAAGCCCCCTTCAGGCGACCCGCCTTGAGCGGGTTCGGTACAATTTAGTGAAACGTTTCATATTCGAGTTCAATGACAATTTCATCACAGGCATCGGGAGTTCGTGCGCTGCCCAACGCCTAGGCAGCGGTGATTGGAGACCATTTCCTTGAAACGTTTCATTCTATAGACTCCTCCCGATCGCCGTCGGAGGGGACATGCCGGACAACGAGACCGCGCGAGCGCTGCTGGGCGTCGTCGCCTTTCTAGGCATCGGCTGGCTGCTGTCTGAGAACAAGCGCGCCCTGCCCTTGCGGCCGGTGCTGGTGGGCTTGGCCTGCCAGATCACCCTCGCCTTGCTGCTGACCAAGGTCCCCGCCATCACCGCCGGCTTCGCGGCCGCCACCCATGTGGTCGACGCGCTGCAGGCGGCCTCGCGGGCGGGATCGAGCTTCATGTTCGGCTACCTTGGCGGCGGCCGCGCGCCGTTCAGCATGGCCGATCCCAGCGCCGCCTTCATCTTCGCCTTCCAGGCCCTGCCCGCCATCCTGCTGGTCGGGGCGCTGTCGGCCCTGCTGTGGCACTGGAAGGTGCTGATCATTATCGTCCGCGCCGCAGCCTGGGCGTTCGGCAAGCTGTTCGGCGTCAGCGGCCCGGTCGGGGTCTCGACCTCGGCCTGCGTGTTCCTCGGCATGGTCGAGGCGCCGCTGCTGATCAAGCCGTTCCTGCCCCGCCTGACCCGCGCCGAGATCTTCATCATCATGGTCGACGGCCTGTCGGTGATCGGCGGCTCGATGATGATCGTGCTGGGCTCGCTGATCGCGGCCAAGGTGCCCAACGCCTTCAGCCATCTGCTGATCGCCTCGCTGATCAGCACGCCGATGGCCATCGGCATGGCGCGGTTGATCATCCCGGGCGAGGAGAGCGCCGAGCACGAGCCGATCGTGCTCACCAGCCCCTACCGCAGCAGCCTGGAGGCCCTGACCTTCGGCACGCTGGACGCAGTGAAGATGGTGCTGAACATCGCCGGCCTGCTGATCGTCTTCGTCGGCCTGATCGCGCTGATCAACATGGGCCTCGCCGCCCTCCCCCACGCCGGTGCGCCGCTGACGCTCGGTGGGATCCTGGGCTGGCTGCTGACGCCGATCGTCTGGCTGACCGGCGCGCCGCTGTCGGACCTGCAGCATGTCGGCGCGATCCTGGGGACCAAGGTCGCCGCCAACGAGGTCGTCGCCTACAGCGACATGATGGCCCTGCCGCCCGGCGCGCTCAGCGACAAGAGCCTGCTGATCCTGACCTACGCCCTGGGGAGCTTTGGCAATGTCGGCAGCGTGGCGATCCTGATCGGCAGCCTGTCCTCCATGGCCCCGGAGAAGGTCGGCGAGGTCGTCGAGCTGGGTTTCAAGGCCCTTGCCGCGGCGTTCCTGACCACCTGCCTGACGGCGACGATCATGGGGCTGATCAGCGGCTGACGGCCTCTGCTCCTGCCATGAGGGTGTCAGGAGCGATGTGAAAGGAATGGCGTGTTCAACTTGGAGGGAACAAGCCCATGACCAACGCCGCGCAAATCGTCTTCACCGAGATTCCCGCTTCGGACCCCGAACGCGCCTGCCGCTTCTACGAGACCCTGCTGCAGGGCGAGGTGACCCGCGCCGACGGCGGTCCCAATCCGATCTGGATGCTGCCGTACGCCGAAGGCGGGCATGCGCCGGGCCATATCTATCCCGGACAGCCGGCGACGAATGGCGGCGGCGCGACCACCCACTTCGCCGTGACCGATACGCTGAGCGACGCCATGGACCGGGTCCGCAAGGGCGGCGGCCAGGTCGTCTCGGACGTCATCGACATCCCGGTGGGCTCGTTCTTCTACGCCACCGACACCGAGGGCAACAGCCTGGGACTCTTCAAGTACCGGACGGCCTAGCCGCCAGCAGCGACCCGGCCGCCGCGATCCCGGCCTCTGCCGCCATGCGCGGCGGAGCGCCGGCGATCAGCGCAGCAAGCGCCGCCCCGGCGAAGGTGTCGCCAGCGCCCGTGGCGTCGTCGGCTTCCAACCGCGCGACCGGCAGGTCGAAGGTCGCGCCCGCCGCCTCGACATGGACGCCATCGGCGCCGCGAGTCTCGAACAGGATCTGTTCGGCGGGCGCCGCGCCTCTACGGCCCGCCTCCAGCCAGGCGCGTTCGCCGGCGTTGCAGAACACGACCTCGGCCCGGGCCGTCAGTCGCGCCACGAGTTCGGACGGGAAGCAGGCCGGATCGTCCTTGGCGATCCAGGCCAGGCGCGGGCCTTCGAGATCGAGCAGGCGGGCGGTGATTTCCGGCGGACCGGCGGCGATCACAAGCCATTCGGCGTCGGCGGCGAGACGCAGCTGGACCTCGGTTAGTTCAGCCGGCCCCGGCCGCAGCAGGCAGCCATAGGTCCCGTCGGCGTTGTAGATCAGCAGGCATCGGGTCGAGGGCGCGCCAGGCCTGACCGCGACGCCCTCCACAAAGACGCACGCGGCGCGATAGGCCTCCCCGTCGGCGTCGTCGCCGGTCCAGGTCAGGGGCGCGGCCGCCACGTTGGCCTGCCTCAGCGCCGCACTGGCATAGAGCGCCGCGCCGCCCGCACGGGGCCAAGCGGCCTCGCGCATCAGCCGCGTGCCGCGTCCGGTGAAGTCACCCTCGACCCGGACCACGTAGTCGATCGTCGCGAACCCCGCGACCGCCACCCGCACCATCTGCCCGTCCTTGCTTCAGCGACTTGACTGAAACGTTTCACTAGATAGTTTGCAAGGACATTCTGACCTTCGGACACCGTCATGCAGCCGCCCAGTTTCATCGCTTTCACCGGCGTCGATCGCCTTGAGCTGCTGCCCGGCCTCAAGGCGCTGTCGGCCCGCTATACGATCGAGTGGGGCGTGCTGGTCGATCCGGCCCAGGAGGACGACAGCCCCCTCTTCCCTCGCGCCGAGATCCGCGACGCCCTGCTGGCCGAGCGCGGCCTGCGCTGGGCCGCCCATGTCTGCGGCGACGCGGCCAAGGCCATTGCGGCCAGCCCCCTGACCGCGCCCCTGCCCCCTGGCGGGATCCAGCGCGTGCAGGTCAATCACAGCTTCAAAGGCAGCACCCCGGCCCAGGTCGCCGCCGCCCGCGACTATGGCCGACGCCTTGGCGTGCGCGCCGTGCTGCAGTGCTCGGGCGGCTTTCCGCTGAGCCAGACCGGGGTCGACTGGCTGTACGACGTCTCGTTCGGCACCGGGGCGCGGCCTGACCGCTGGCCCGCGCCTCCGCCGGCCGAGGGTCCGTTCTGCGGCTATTCCGGCGGCATCGGCCCCGACACGGTCACCGACATCCTGGACCGCATCGCCGCGCCGGAGGGGGCGCTGTACTGGATCGACATGGAGTCGGGCGTGCGCACCGATGGCGCCTTCGACCTGGCCAAGTGCGAGGCCGTCTGCCGCGCGGTCTACGGATGACCACCGCGCCGAGGCTGGTGACCCTCGACACCGACCCGGGCGTCGACGACGCCCTGGCCCTGCTCTATCTGCGCGCCCGGCCCGACTTGCGGCTGCTGGCGATCACCACGGTGTTCGGCAACGCCGATGTCGAGACCACTACCCGCAACGCGCTGTGGCTGCGCGCCAGGCTGGGCCTGGAAGTTCCTATCCATCGCGGCGCCGACACGCCGCTGGCCCGGTCGCGCGGCCGCTCTCCCGTGCATGTGCATGGCGAGAACGGCCTGGGCGATATCGACCTCTCCGGCCCAGCCCTGCCCGCTGCGGATCCAGGCCCGGCGCATGAGGCGATCATCGACCTTGTCCGCGCTCATCCCGGCCAAGTGATCATCGCGGCGATCGGGCCGCTGACCAACCTCGCGCTTGCCCTGCGCGCCGCGCCCGACATCACCGGCCTGGTCGCCGAGGTGGTGATCATGGGCGGCGCCTTCGCGCGGGGTAACGTCACCCCGTTCGCCGAGGCCAATATCCACAACGACCCCGAGGCGGCCGCCGAGGTGCTGGCCGCATCCTGGCCTGTCACCCTGGTCCCGCTGGACGCCACCCTGCCCTGCGTCCTGACCGACGCCGCGGCGCGCGAGATGGCGCAGGCCAACGCCGCCGGCCGCTTCGTCCACGACGTCACCCGAGGCTACGCCGCCACCTACGCCCGCCACGAGGGCCTGGATGGCTGCGTGCTGCACGACGTCGCCGCTTTGGTCCGGCTCACCCGGCCCGAGCTGTTCGAGGTCCAATCAGCGCCGGTCTCGGTGACGCTGGACGGCGAACGCCTGGGCCAGACGAGCTGGTCCGAGCACGGCCCGCGCCGCCAGGTCTGCCTGAACACCGACGGCGCTGAACTGGCCCGGCACTTCCAGCAGACGCTGACCGCGTCTTAGCTCATCGCCCGGCGACGTTCGGCGTGATCCGGACGCTGTACAGCGCCCACATCGGCTCGATGGCCCGGCTGGCGAAGGTGAAGCACAGATCGCCGACGCCGCGCCCCGGGACATCCACCTGCAGCGAGGTCAGGGCGCTGTTGCGGGCGGCGTCGGTCAGCGGGACGGTGGCCAGGCGCGGCCCCTTGCAACCGAACCGCACCTCCAGCTCGCCCTCCGGCTGCGACGGCGGTCGCACCGGCAGCGGATCCAGCTTGTTGCCGAGCTGGAAGTTGAACGGCAGCTGGCCGACCGTGACGGTCAGCTTGGCGCCGTTGGTCAGGTCGGCGCTCTTCCAGATCCAGCACGGATTGAGGATGTCGAGCATGAACGTCGCGCGCTCGCCCTTGGCGTTGGCGCCGTCGTCCTCGAGGTTCAGGATCAGGTTGTCGGTGCAGCGCGCCAGCTCGTGCGAGCGGCGGGTCAAGGCGCGCTCGGGCGTCACCGTCCAGTCGCGCGTGCGGCCCAGCGGGTACTGATCGAGGAAGGTCCGGGCCTTCAGCTGCACGCCCGGCTTCAGGGCCAGCGGCGCCTGATAGGGCCGCGATTTGGGCGTCGGTTCGCTGCCGTCGGTGGTGTAGCGCACCTGGCCGACCTGCAAGCCGGTGTCGAGCTGGGTCGCGATCGTCTCCGCCGGCGTGGCGAACGACGCCTGGGGCTCGAACGGGACCGGGTCATAGGCCAGGCCCAGATCGCTCAGGCGTCCCAGGGTGGCGGGGAGACGGTCGGCGAAGCTGTCCCAGCTCTGTTTCTGGCGCGGGGTCCAGGCGTTCTCGGCCAAGGCGGCCAGGCGCGGGAACAGCATGCTCACGGCGCGCTCGTCGGTGCGGATGTGCTCGCTGAACAGCGTGGCCTGCACGCCCAGCACGTGCTTGTGCTGCTCGGGCGTCAGCTCCGAGGGCTCGGCGTCGAAGGCGTAGACCGTCTTCAGCGTCGACATCTTGCCCCGGCCGGGCGGCTCGTCGGGCGAGGTGCTCTGGCGATGGTCGAAATACAGAACCGGCCCTGGGGCCAGCACCGTGTCGTGGCCCTGCTTGGCGGCGGCCACCGCGCCGTCCAGCCCGCGCCAGGACATCACCGTGGCGTTGGGCGCCAGGCCGCCTTCCAGGATCTCGTCCCAGCCAACCAGCCGGCGGCCCTTGGCGTTCAGGTGCTTCTCGATGCGCTGGATGAAGTAGCTCTGCAGCGCGTGCTCATCGGGCAGGCCCAGCGCCTTGATCTTGGCCTGGATGGCGGGACTGGCCTCCCACTGGGCCTTCAGCGCCTCGTCGCCGCCGACGTGGATGTAGGTCGACGGGAAGATCGCCATCACCTCGTCCAGCACATCCTCCAGGAAGGCGAAGGTGGCGTCGTCGACGTTGAAGATGTCGGGATAGACGCCCCAGTCGGCCATCACCTTCTCGGACGCCGGGCGAGTGCCCAGCTGCGGATAGCTGGAGATCGCCGCCTGGGCGTGGCCCGGCATCTCGATCTCGGGCACCACGGTGATATTGCGAGCGGCGGCGTAGGCGACGATCTCGCGCGCCTGATCCTGGGTGTAGTAGCCGCCATAGCGCACGGGCTCGCCCGCGGCGTTGAAGCCTGCCGCGCCGGCCGGCTGACGCCAGGCGCCGTGCTCGGTCAGCTTCGGGTACTTCTTGATCTCCAGCCGCCAGGCCTGGTCGTCGGTCAGGTGCCAGTGGAAGGTGTTGAGCTTCAGGCTGGCCATGCCGTCCAGGATGACCTTGATCGTCCCGAGGCTGCGGTAGTGGCGGGCGGTGTCCAGCATCAGGCCGCGCCAGACGAAGCGTGGGGCGTCCTCGATCTTGACGGCCTGGACGTGCAGGGGCGCGCCGGCCTTGCTCTGCGCCGCCAGCTGCCACAGCGACACGGCGCCATAGAACAGGCCGGCCTTGTCCTGGGCGCGGATCTCGGCGCGCTGGGAGGAGACGTCGAGGTCGTAGCCCTCCCCGGCCGGACCGCCGCGCGTCAGCACGACGCCGCCGGTCGCCGGGGCGGCGCCCTCCTTGATGACCAGACGAACGCCGCGCGTCGTCGCCAGGGTGTCGACCAGCCACTGGGCCGCCAGCCTCGCCTCGGCGTCGCCCGGCGCGATCCACACGGCGTCGCCGGCGCGCAGGGAGAGCTCGCCCTTCAGCGGCGTCAGCTGGGCCGGGGCCGGCGTCACCGCGAAGGCCTGGGCTGCCACAGCCGGCGCGGGCAGGACGGCGGCGGCGACCACGATGGCGGCGACAGGACGAAGGAGGCTGGACATTGGGTCTTGGTCTCTTGAAGCGGGATCAGACGACGAGGCTCAGGCCCAGGACGCAGATCAGGCCCACGACGCCGACCAGGCTCTCCATCACCGTCCAGGACAGCAGGGTCTCTTTCAGCGTCAGGCCGAAATACTCCTTGAACAACCAGAAGCCCGGGTCGTTGACGTGGGAGAACATCAGGCTGCCCGCGCCGATGGCCAGGACCATCAGGTTGGGGTCGACATGGGTGGCGGCCATCAGCGGCTGGACCAGGCCCGCTGCGGTCAGGCCGGCGATCGTCGCCGAGCCCAGGGCCACGCGGATAACCATGGCGATCAGCCAGCCCAGCACCAACGGATGCAGCGGCAAGGCGCCCAGCCAGTCGCCGAGCGCGGCGCTGATGCCGGCGTCGACGAAGATCTGCTTCAGCGCCCCCGCTCCGGCCAGGATCAGCAGGATGCCGGCGACGTCCTTCAGGGCGTCGGCATAGCGGTTCATCTGGCCGGTGAACGACTGGCCCCGGAACACGCCGAGGCTGAACGTCGCGTAGATCAGCGCCAGGATCAGCACGATCGCTGGCTGGCCGATGAAAGTGACGACGGTCTTGGCCGGCGACGGGGCCTTCATCGCAAAGACCAGCGCCGTCGAGACGGCGATCATCGCCACCGGCAGCAGCGCGGTCGTGAAGCTGTTGAGCGGTCCGGGCGCGGCGGTCTCGTCCGGCTCGGGTGCGGCCTGCGGCGGCAGGATCCCGACCGGCACGGCGTTGAAGCGCTTGAGGGTCAAGGCCAGCAGCGGCCCGCCGACGGCCAGGGCCGAGATGCTGACGATCAAGCCGTAGCCCAGGGTCAGGCCGGTGTCGGCGCCGAACAGCGCGACCAGGGCGGTCGGCGACGGATGCGGCGGCAGGTAGCCGTGGGCGACCGACAGGCCGCTGAGCAGCGGCAGGCCGACATAGACCGGCGGCAGGTTGGCGCGGCGGGCGATGATCAGGATCAGCGGCACCATGACCACGAAGCCGACGCTGTAGAACAGGGGGATGCCGACGATCAGGCCGGTCAGGGCCATGGCCAGCAGGATGAAGCGCAGGCCCACCGCGCCGATCAGGGTGCGGGCGATGCTCTGGGCCGCGCCGCTGTCGGCGATCGAGCGGCCGAACATGGCGCCCAGGCAGATGATGGCGGTCAGGCCGCCCAGCATGTCGCCGACACCCTTCTCCATCGACTTGGCCACCTGATCCAGCGGCATGCCAAAGCAGAAGGCCGCGGCCAGGGCGGTGAGCAGGAAAGCGACGAAGGGCGGGATCTTGCCCCAGCCGATCATCACGACCAGAAGCGCGATCAGCGCGACGACTGCGAACACCATCACGATGCGGCCCCTGAACGTGCGGGGATGCTCCCGCGAGAAGGCAAAAAAGAGTGATTCCCCGGCGCCATGGGGTTCGGAGTACGGCGCCGGGGAATCAAAACCCATCACGGCGGGGAGAAGACCGTCGGAGGGCTCTGCCGGCCGCGCCACCGGGGAGGCGGTGACGGCCGGCTCGGGCGCGCAGGGGGACGCGCGCCCAATCGGGAGAGGACTAGAACTTCAGACGCACCCCGGCGCGGTACATCCGGCCGATCACGTCATAGAGGAAGGGATTGACGCCTGGGCTGACATTGGTGGTCGGCGAGGCGACCGGGTCCTTGTCGAACAGGTTGTCGATCTTGAAGTACGCCGTCGTGTTGGCGGTGACCTCGTACGAGCCGCCGACGTCGACATAGGTCGCGCCCTTCATCTTGTTGTTGTCGATGGTGTGGCGAGCCACGGTCGAGACCGGGCAAGCGCTGGTGCACTCGATGAACTCGTTGCTGTAGACGCCATCGCTGATCCAGCGCTCGTAGAGCGTGAGGCTCAGCTTGTCCTTGGTCCAGCTCTGGGTGAACGTGGCCTTCCAGTCCGGCGTGCTGCCGACGTTCACGCCGGCGCTGTCCACCGGAATGGTGCCCAGGACGCCCGAGTTGGTCACGAAGCTGATGGTGTGCGTGGCCAGGGCCCGCAGTTGCACCTGGCCCGGCAGGCCCCAGTCCTCGAGGTTCTTGCGATACACCGCCTCGATGTCGAAGCCCTTGTTGTGCAAGGACGCGACGTTGAAGGCCTGGACGCGGACGAAGTTGGTGTTCGGCACGGTGCTGGTCAGCAGCATGGCCGAGCAGATTTCCTGGTTGCCGGCGACGCAGAGGTCGACCAGGTCCTGGGCGGCCAGGGTGCTGATCGCGCCCTTCACCTTGATGTCGAAATAGTCGACCGACAGGCTGAAGCCTGGCAGGAACTTCGGCTCGGCCAGCACGACGCCGACCTCGGTGTTGCGGGCCGTTTCCGGACGCAGGTTCGAGTTGCCGACCGTCGACAGCAGGACGTTGGTCGCCGCGCCACGATAGAGGACGGTGGCGTTGGTCACGACCGGCGGGGCGAACAGCTCCGACAGGTTCGGCGCACGGATGTCGCGCGAGGTCACGGCGCGGAAGCGCAGGCCCTCGATCGGGGTCTTCCAGGCGCCGCCGATCTTCCAGGCGGTGACATTGCCCGACGTGCTGTACTTGGTCTGGCGGACCGCGCCGTTGATGTTGGCCTCGCCTAGCGTGTCGGACTTCAGCACCGGCACGTTGGCTTCCAGATAGCCTTCAACCACGTGATAGTAGCCGTGGCCGCTGTGATAGTTGCCGGCGTACCAGTTGTTGCCGGTCGTGCGGACCAGCGGATCGGCCGGATAGGCGGCGTCGTACTGGGCGGTGGCGGTCAGGCCGTCGCCGTACGGGTCGGTGATCGTGCGGTAGTCTTCCTCACGCCACTCGGCGCCGGCGGCGATGGCCACCGGGCCGGCCCAGGTCGACAGCGGCTCGCCGGTGACGTTGAAGCTGGCGACGCTTTCAATCTGCTTGGAGCGCTGGAACGGACCGTTGGCCGGCAGGACATAGGCCAGGGCGGCCGGGTCCAGGGCGACTTGGCCGATGACGTTCAGCGGCACGCAGCCATTGGCGCGGGCGACCGGGTCGCGGCAGATCGCGATGCCGTTCGGGCCGGCGATGGCGTCGATCGCGGCGTTGTAGCGCGACGTGACCGAGATGTTGTCGACGTCCAGTTTGATCCGGTTCGTGCCGAACGCGTAATAGGCGTCGTACTTCCAGTCCGTGCCGAACACATTGTGCTCACCCGACGCGCCCAGAACGAAGCGGGCCTGTTCGCGCTTGATGTTGACGTCGATGGGGCCAAAGCCGCCGTTGCTGGTGCCGAACGCGAAGCTGGTGATGCCGGCGGTGGCGCACGAGGCCTTGATCGCGGCGGGAACGAACGGGTTCTCGCACTGGATGGTCAGGCCCGTCTTTTCCTCGCCCGTATTGGGCTGGTTCAGCGAGTAGGCGTCGGCGAGGTTGGCGGTGACGTAGATCTCGTCGTTGGGCGTGACCTGGAAGCTGACGCGGCCATAGGCGACCTTGCGCTTGACGCGCGCGGCCAGGGTCGGCGAGGCGCCGATGATGCCCGACAGGTCGCCGCCCACGCAGAACGGGCTGAAGCAGTTGGTCACCGCCCCCGTGCCGGTGGCGACGCCGTTCGAGCCGTACTGGAACTGACGCGGCGCGCCGTTGGCCCCGAAGGCGATGCCTTGCAGCGGGCCATTCGTGATCAGGCCGTACTTAGCGTACTGGATCTGCTGGGCGCCCTTGATGACGCGGTACTGCGGCAGACCGTCGGTGGTCGAACCGATCGGGCGCACCTGGATGGCGGGCGAGGCGAACCAGTCGCGACCGCCGGCCTGGTTCAGGCCGAAGTCGCCGGCCAGGACGCCGGCTTCGCGGTTATATTCGACGCTGCCGATCACGCGCAGGCGACCGTCGAAGAACGACTTGCCGCCGGCGAACTGGGCCACGACGGTGTCGTTGTCGTGATACTTGCTCTCGCCGCCTTCCAGACGGGCCTTGAAGCCCTCGAAGGTCTTGTCGGTGACGAAGTTGACCACGCCGCCGACGGCGTCCGAGCCGTACGATGCCGAGGCGCCGCCGGTCACGACATCGACGCGCTTGATCAGAAGCTGCGGAAACTGGCTGACGTCGGTGATGCCGGTGATGTTGGCCGGGGTGACGCGCTGGCCGTCCAGCAGGGTCAGGGTGCGGATGGCGCCAAGGCCGCGCAGGCTGAAGGCGCTGAGGCCCTGGGCGCCCGAGCTGGTGCCGTTGCTGCCGACCGTCTTGCCCGTGCTGCCCTGCAGGGCCGGCATCTGGGTGATGGCCTGGAAGATGTTGGGCTGCGAAGCCTTTTCCAGGTCCTCGGCGGTGACCGTGGTGGTCGGCGTCGGCTGGGTGAAGCCGCGCGAGTTGATGCGCGAACCGGTGACGACGACTTCGGTGATGGTCGTGTCGTCATTGGCGGTCGGCGTGGCGGCCTGCTGTGCGCTGGCCATCGCCCCCCAGGACAACAGCGCCAGCGCCGATGCAGAGCCGGCATAGATACGGCGATTTATCTTGAACAAAATTCCTGCCCCCGTGCTGAGAAGACTATCCCCTGGCTCCCCGGGTGGGAGCGCTGACCGCAATGGATACTTGTTTTTTATTCGACGCTTTCACGCCGCTTTATTTATTCCAAGCCAGGCAATCGGGATTGATCTTCGAAGCATCTTGATGAGCAGCGAGATCGATTGAACTGAGCACCTTGACCAGAATGTGACGAGGTTAGTCACACGCCTCAAAGAACGTCAATCATAAAACATTCATTTATGTAGTGATCATAAAAAATGATGCTGGTATGGCGCCCAAGGCATTTCGTTTTTCATATTTTTCAATGCGATAAGCGGCGCTTAAAAATTTGGCGCCAATGACATATCCGCTATCATGAGCGCAAATCCGCTCTAATTTCCCATGGCGAGCGCGATGAGATCGCTACCAGTAAAGGCAAGTTGTTATGGGATGGCTCACCAATATGCGATCCACTCGCAAATATCCGCGCTGATCACAGCCAGAAGAACACTCCACCCGTGATGGCTATACGGGCAGGAGGCTAGTCGCCGATGGGCTGCTGCGGGGCGATGCCGTGCAACCAGGCGACGCTGCCGCGCGCCCGGCGCAGCATCTGATGGGCCCGCTCGCCCAGGGCCGAGGCCACGGCGTAGGCTAGGCGATCGATCACGAACAGCTGGGCGAAGCGCATGGGGTTGGGCTGGAACTCCTCCACGCCCGAGGGCGAAAGCCCCACATGCAGGCAGATGTCGGCGTCGCGGCCCAGCGGCGAGTCCGCGTCGGTGATGGCGATGCAGACGGCCTTGTAGTGCCGGGCCAGCTCCAGGCTTTCCTGCAGCTCGCGCGGGCGGCCGGTGGAGGACAGGAAGATCGCCACGTCGCTGGGCGACAGGATGGCGGCCGACATGCGCTGGGCGTAGCCGTCGGTGAACACCATGGCCGGGATATCGAGGCGGAACAGACGGTTGTGGATCTCGCCGGCCAGGGCCGCCGAGCTGCCACCGATGCCATAGACCACCACGCGCGCGGCCTTGGCCACGGCCAGCGCCGCAGCCTGTAAGTCCTTTTCGTTCAAGGACTCGCGCGTACGGCTGAGGGCGTCGATGATGGTGTCGAACAGCCTGTCGGCCACTGCGCCATCGACGCTGGCGACCGGCGAGCCCTCGGTCCGGATCGGGGCGGGACGCGTCACGCGCTCGCGCTGGTCGGTCATGGCCTGGGCGTGGGCCAGCTCCTGGATCAGGCGGAATTTCAGGTCCTTGAAGCCCTCGCACCCGACCGTGCGGCAGAACCGCAGGACGGTGGGCTCGCTGACGCCGAGGTCGGTGGCGACCGAACGGACGCTGGCGCGAACGAACTCGTGGGGCGACTTCAGGATCAGCTTGGCGATCTTCAGATCCGACCGCGTCATCGACTCCATCATCGCTTCCAGGCGCGGAAGGATGTCGCCGCCGTCGCCGGCGCCTTCTAGGGAAATTCCAGGCTGATTCACGGTCGATCCCCCTGCGTCAGCACGACTGTTATCGACAACGATGTCACGCCGCAATCCGTGCGGCGACACCCTTCATGGCAAGAATGATAGTTTTGCTACATTTTCGTTGACACGACGTCATCCGGCATGGCTCCTGAACGCAAGAGCTCGACCTTGAGTCAGGAGATTTCCGTGTCCATCCAACGCATCGGCGCGACCACCACGGGCACCGGCGGCCAGGCCCTGCCCTTCTGCCAGGCCACGATCGCCAACGGCTTCGTCTTCGTGTCGGGCCAGGTGCCGATGGACGAGAACGGCGTCATGGTCGACGGCGGCGTCGTGCCCCAGACCCATAAGGTCATCGAGAACCTGATCGCCATCCTGGCCAAGGCCGGCTGCACGCTGGAAGACGTGGTCAAGGCCAATGTCTGGCTGGACGACGCCCGCGACTTCCACGCCTTCAACCGCGTCTACGCCACCTATTTCGGCAACGCCCCGCCGGCTCGCGCCTGCGTGCAATCGCCGATGATGATCGACTGCAAGGTCGAGATCGAGTGCATCGCCCTGATCCCGCAGGCCTGACCATGACGGTGTCGCTGGCCGATCTCGACGCCCTGCCCCTGGCGCCCGGTACCAAGGCCGTCCCGCTGGACGGTTCTGTGCGGACCCTGGGCGACCTGGCGACGCGGGGCCTGAACCTGCTCGCCGGCGACATCCTCTTCCCGGCCGCGGTGCTGAAGCGCGCGGCGATCGACAACAACCTGTCGGTCATGCAGGCCTATGTCGACCGGGCCGGCGCCAAGCTGGCCCCGCACGCCAAGACCACCATGTGCCCGCAGCTGCTGACCCGGCAGATCGAAGGCGGCGCCTGGGGCCTGACGGCCGCCACCATGACCCAGCTGAAGCTGTGCCACGACCTGGGCGCGCCGAACCTGATCCTGGCCAACCAACTCGTCGGCCGCGCCGAGATTGAGTGCCTGCGCGACCTCACTACAGCCGCGCCCGACCGCGCCGTCTATGTGCTGGTCGACAGCGCGCAGGGCGTTCGCGGCATCTCCGACATCTTCGCCCAAAGCCCGGCCGCGCCTCCCGCACGCCTGCTGATCGAACTGGGCATGGCGGACGGCCGCTGCGGCGTTCGCTCGCTGGACGAAGGCCTGGCCCTGGCCAGCCTGATCCACGACTTGCCCGGTGTCGCGTTGTACGGCGTCGAAGGCTATGAGGGCCTGGTCTTCAGCGACCACGCCAAGCAGGACGCCGTTGAGGTCGACGCCTATCTGGGCGGCCTGCTGGGCTTCCACCACCGCCTGCGCGCGGAAGGCCTGCTCGCCGATCCCGACAACGCGATCCTGACCGCCGGCGGCTCGGCCTATTACGACCTGGTCGCCCGCGCCCTGGCCGGCGAAGCGCCCGGCGCGACGATTGTGCTGCGCAGCGGCTGCTACGTCACCCACGACAGCGGCTTCTATCGCGAGCTGCTCAGCCGGATGGACGACCGCAACGCCGTCGGCCAGCCGCCCCGCCTGAAGCCCGCCCTGGAAGTCTGGGCGCGGGTGATCTCGCGGCCGCAGCCGGACCTGGCCATCGTGATGATGGGCAAGCGCGACGTCTCGTTCGATATCCACCTGCCGATGGCCACGCGCTGGTTCCGCGAGGGCCTGCACGCCGCGCCCCAGGCCATCGACGGCGTCGTCACTACCAAGCTGGCCGACCAGCACGGCTTCCTGACCATCGCGCCCGACGCCGACCTGGCCGTCGGCGACCTGCTGGGCTTCGAGATCTCCCACCCGTGCACGACCTTCGACAAATGGTCGGTGCTGCTGGAGGTCGACGAGTCCTACGCCGTGCTTGGCGGCCTGAAGACCTTCTTTTGAGTGACCCGGCCTTGAGCGTTCAGCCCCCCCTCGCCTGTCCCGCCGACACCGTCCTGAAGGGCGGCTTGGTCATCGACGGCGGCGGCGGCGCGGCCTTTGCGGCCGACGTCGCCCTGGCCGGCGACACCATCGTCGCCGTCGGTCCGGACCTGGATACGCAGGGCGCGCGGGTGATCGACGTCACGGGCCTGGTGGTCGCGCCGGGCTTCATCGATGTGCACACCCACGACGATCTGGTCTGCATCACCCAGCCGGACATGACGCCGAAGATCAGCCAGGGCGTCACCACGGTGGTGGCCGGCAACTGCGGGATCTCGGCGGCGCTGCTGACCTTCGACGACACGGTCGACGAGCCGTTCAACCTCTTGGGCGCGCGCGAAGACTTCGCCTACGCCACCTTCGCCGACTATCGCCGCGCCATCGAGACGGCCGTCCCGCGCACCAATGTCGCCGCCCTGGTCGGCCACTCGGCCCTTCGGGTGCTGTGCCTGGACGACCTGCAGCGCGCCGCCTCCCCGGCCGAGCGTGAGCGCATGGACGTCCTGCTGCGCGACGCCCTGGCCGAAGGCGCCCTGGGCCTGAGCTCCGGCGTGTTCTACGCCCCCGCCCAGGCGGCGGATCTCGAGGAACTGCAGTCCCTGGCCAAGACGGTGGCCGAGGTCGGCGGCGTCTATACCGCCCACATCCGCGACGAACGCGAGGGCATCATCGAGGCGCTGAAGGAGGCCTTCGCGGTCACCGGCCCCAGCCGCGCGCCGCTGATCCTCTCGCACCACAAGTGCGCGGGCCTGCGCAACTGGGGCCGCGCCGCCGAGACCCTGGGCCTGATCGACGACGCCCGGACGCGCCAGCCGGTGCATCTGGACTGCTACCCCTACACCGCCGGCTCGACGATCATCCGGCCCGACCTGGCCGACGGCGAGGTCGAGATCCTGGTCAACTGGTCCGAGCCTCATCCCGAGATGGCCGGCCGCACCCTGGCCTCGATCGCTGAGGAATGGGACGTCACCCAGCCTGAGGCCGCCGAGCGCCTGATGCCGGGCGGCGCCAGCTACTTCCAGATGGCCGAAGCCGACATGCGCGCCATCCTCAGCCACGACTGCTGCATGGTCGGCTCAGACGGCCTGCCCCACGACAAGCGCCCGCATCCACGCCTGTGGGGCGCCTTCCCGCGCGTGCTGGGCCACTATGCGCGCGACGAGAAGCTGATCAGCCTGGAGACGGCCGTTCACAAGATGACCGGCCTGGCCGCCGACACCTTCGGCCTGGCCGGCCGCGGCCGCATCGCGCCGGGCCTGAAGGCCGACATCACGGTCTTCGACGCCGACACCATCATCGACGAGGCGACCTACGAAGCGCCTACGCGCCCGGCCAAGGGCATCGCCCACGTGCTGGTCAACGGCCAGCTGAGCTGGAGCCATGGCGCGCCCGTCGGCGAGCGCGCCGGACGTTTCCTAAGACCCGCCTAGCGCTTGCAGGAAAAGGCGGAGAGATCGATGGCCTGCGCCATCGCCGCATAGCCCTGGTCGTTGGGGTGCAGGCGGTCGTCGCGCACGAAGTCCGTCCGCATCGCCTCGGGCTTGGCCGGATCCAGCGTCGCCTTGTCGAACTCCGCCACGCCGTCGAACTCGCCGCCCTTGCGGATGAAGGCGTTGACAGTCTGGCGCGCGGACTCCGAGCGTTCATCGAAGCGCTCCGAGCCGCCGAACGCCGTCAGCGTGCCGCCGATGATCTTGATCCCGCGCAGGTGCAGGCGGGTGATGACTTGGCGGTAGGCGGCGATCACCTCTTCCGGGCTGCGGCCGGGATGGGTCGGATCGCCGTCGTGTCGGATGTCGTTGATGCCTTCGATCAGCACCACGTGGGTGACGCCCGGCAGCGAGAGCACGTCGCGGTCCAGCCGCGCCCGGACATTGGGACTGCGCCCGTCGCGCACGACCTGGTTGCCGCTGATGCCGGCATTGACCACGACAAACGCGCCGGGACACTTCGCCTCCAGACGGCGGCCCAGGACCGACGGCCAGTCGGCGTCGGCCCCAAGGGTCGAGGTCGCGCCCTCGGTGATCGAGTCACCCAGCGCCACCACCACCGCCGGCGGCTTGTCGCTCAGGCCATAGACGGCGGAAATGAAGCTCTGGCGGCGTTCCAGGGTCGCCTCGGTCGACACTGGCGCATCGCCGGCGCCCAGCCGCACCGCCGTGCGCCGTACAACACCACGCGTCGGACCCGGCGCGTGCAGGCTGACCGACAGCAAGTCGGCGCGCTTGACCGCGATCGGCAGCGGGTCGCTGACCAGCGCCACGCCCACCGGCATGGTGATCTCACGCGCGCCACCGAAGGTGACGGGAACGGCGCGACCATCGGGACCGGTGGCGATCATGCCATTCAGCGTCAGAGGCTCCGTACCCACCTCATTGCTGATCCGCAGGCGCACGGCCTTGGCGGCCATGCCCATGCGCAGATCCTGGCGGATCGTCTGGTTGTCGTAGCCGATCGGCGCCTTGGCGGCGTCGACATCGAACCGCGCCGGGGCTGCGGCGGCGGTCCAGGCCGGGCGCCAAGACTCCTGGGCGAGAGCGGGTCCGCCGGCCAGCGCCAGCAGCAGCGCGATCGCGACGGGCCCGCGGCGTATCACGAGAAGAACATCCCGCCATTGATGTCGATATTGGCGCCGGTCACGAACGACGAGGCGTCCGAGGCCAGGAACGCCACCGTCTCGGCGACCTCCTCCGGGCGGCCCTGGCGGCGCAGCGGCGTGTTGCCCGCCACCGCCGTGCGGACTTCCGGCTTGGTAAAGGTGTCGTGGAAGCTGGTGGCGATCATGCCCGGGCACAGGCTGTTGACCCGCACGCCCTTGGGACCCAGCTCCTTGGCCATCGAGCGGGTGAAGGTCATCAGCGCGCCCTTCGACGTGGCGTAGATCGCCGCGCCCGGACCGCCGCCGTCACGACCAGCCTGGGACGAGAAGTTGATGATCGAGGAGCCCTCCGGCATCAGCGGCGCGACGGCGCGCGTCATCAGGTAGGCCGACTTCAGGTTCAGGGTCATGACCTTGTCGAAAAAGGCCTCGTCGATCTCGGCCAGCGGGCGACGCTCGACCATGCCGCCAGCCAGATTGACCAGGATGTGGACCTGCTCGCCATAGGCTTCCTGGGCCGCGGCCACCAGCGTGGCGACGCCTTCGGCGGTCGTCACGTCGGCGCGGCAGACGATGGCCTCGCCACCCGCGGCGCGGACGCTCTCCAGCGTCGCGGCCGCGCTGGCCTCGTCGTTGGCGAAGTTGATCACGACCTTCGCACCTTCGCGGGCGAGTACGTGGGAGACGTCGCGGCCGATGTCGCGGCCACCGCCGGTGACGATGGCGACCTTGTCCTTGAGGCGCATGAGCTAGTCCTTCAGAGTCTTGGAGGTGGTCGGCAGGACCGGCGCGATGCGACCGGTGACGAACCACAGGGAGAGGATGGAGAGGGGAACCAGGGCCGCGACCAGGATGAAGATCGGGCCGTAGGAGACCTTGGTCATCACCGGCACCAGCCAGGTGGTGATCAGCGTGCCAGCGACAGCCGCCATGCCGCCGACGCCGGCCAGCGAACCGACCGAGCGGCCGTCGAACAGGTCGCCGGGGATGGTCTGGATGTTGCCGATGGCGATCTGGAAGCCCAGCAGCACGCCGGCGATGACCAGGACCGCCAGGGTCGGATCCGTCATGTTGGGCGCAGCGACCAGGCACGGAACCATGATCAGGCCGCCCAGGGTGACGGTGATCTTGCGGGCCAGGCCCGGCTCGCGGCCGGTCTTGATCAGCCAGCCCGACAGCCAGCCGCCGACCATGCTGCCGATCATCGCGCCGACGTAAGGCACCCAGGCGAAGATGCCGATCTGTTTGATATCGAAGTGGAAGGTCTCGGCCAGGTAGATCGGCAGCCACGAGACGAACAGCCACCAAATGGGGTCGAGGAAGAAGCGCGACAGGATCACGCCCCAGCTCTGGCGATGCGACAGCAGCTGGGTGAGCGTGGGCACATAGACGGGGACCAGGGCCTCGTCGGGCGTATGGGCCTGCGGCTTGTCGAGGATCAGGACGCGCTCGGCGTCGCTGACCCAGGGGTGCTTGTCAGGACCGGCGCGGTAGATCACCAGCCAGGGCAGCAGCCAGACGAAGCCCAGCACGCCGACCAGCAGGAAGGTCCCCTTCCAGCCCAGCCACAGGAAGATCATCGCGATGAGGGGCGCGGAGATGATCGCCCCGACCGAGGCGCCGGCGTTGAAGATCCCCTGGGCCAGGGCGCGTTCCTTCGCCGGGAACCACTCGGCATTGGCCTTGACCGCGCCGGGCCACGCGCCCGCCTCGCTCATGCCCAGCATGGCGCGGAACAGGCTGAACGACAGGATCGAGCTGGCCAGGGCGTGCAGCATGATCGAGATCGACCAGAAGCCGATCGACAGGGCGAAGCCCAGCCGCACGCCGATGGCGTCGAACAGCTTGCCGAACACGAACTGCCCCAGCGCGTAGAACAGCATGAAGATGGTGACCAGCAGGGCGTAGTCCGACTTGGTCGCGCCGATCTGCGACGCGATCTCGGGCCACATCACCGCCAGGGCGTTGCGGTCGATGTAGTTGACCACGGTGGCGACCGCGATCAGGCCGATGATGACCCACCTCATGCCGGACTTCATCGTCATCTCCTCAGCGGTCGAACCGGGCGTAGGGCCCGGTCCACTCGTAGGCTTGGCCGTCGATCCGCACGGCGTGCGCGGCGGTCTTGGAAGCGTCGTCGGCCACGCCCAGAGCCAGCTTGCGGCCGCTGGCGAGCGTCAGCACGATCACCTCGGCGTCCGCGCCGCGCAGGCGGGCGATGTCGCGGATTTGGCTGGTCGCGCCCGACACCGTCTCGGCGGTGGGGTCATAGGCGCCATGCGGCTCCAGCACTGAGAAGAAGCTGGCGTCGGCCTGGCCCTGCATACGCTGGATCAAGGCCGGCTCGCGCCGCAGGTTGAAGCTGGGATCATTGGCGCCGCTCTCGACCAGCAAGGCGCTGATCGGGGCCGACGCGCCGAAATGGTAGGTGTAGAACCGCTGGCCCAGCAGCCAGGTCAGGCTGCGCGCCTTGTCCGACGGCGGCGAGACCGCATCGACCCACAGGTGCTGGTAGCCGAAATCCTTGCCCAGCACTGGCCGCTCATGGACCGAATGCTCGGCGTCGAAGGCCGTGATGATGTGGCCGTTGAAATGCAGCGGCAGGTCGTAGTCGCCCGCCTTGCCGCCCTTGGCCTGGAACAGGTCGATGACCACCGGATAGGCCAGGTCCGGATGCTCGACCATGGCCAGGGTGCGGGTCAGGACGACGCCGTCATACGCCTTGTCGATCCGGGCCGAAGCGATCTGCAGCCCCTCGCCCGCCTGGTAGAATAGCGGCTGGGTCGGACGCTCCTCGCCCACGCGCCAGTCGGCGCCGAACTGGCTCTTGCCGTTCACCACCAGCGTGTTGTGGGCCACGGTCTGCATGGCCCAGCTGTCGTTCTCGTCCAGATAGCCGCCCCCGCCCTTGGCCTCGACGTTCAGGAAGCGGGCGGCGCCGTAGTCGCGCACCACCGGCTGGCCGTTGTCGTAGAACAGCCAATTCAGACGGTCGAAGTGGCCGTGGCCCTGGCCCTGCTGGGTGTTCTTCATCACCAGCGCCTGGCCATTGGCGCCGCCACGACGCAGGAACACCAGGTCGCCGAGATCGCCGTTCGGACCGTCGCGCAGCTCCATGGAGCGGAAGTCGAAGGGCTTGGCGCCGCCGGCCGCGACGCCTTGCGCGATGGCCAGGCCGTCGGGCGACAGCAGGGTGCGGCCCTGCTCCTTGGCGATGGTCAGCAGGCCTGGATCCTTGGTCTGCGAATAGGCCACGGCGACGCCGGTGACGATCTCTTCGGTGTCGAGGCCTTTGTCGGGCATGGCGTCATTGATGGGGAAAAGCTTGCCCGCGTAGGACGACTGGATCACCGCATCCACAGCCTTCAGCAGCACGCCGTTGCGCCGCTTGAAGACGCCGCGCGCCGGATCGTTCTGCTGGATCGCGCGGGCGAAGATGATGAACGGCGCCAGGGCGTAGCGCTGATAGTACGGCCCCTCGGCATAGTAGCCGTCCGGCGAGAACAAGAGATCGACCTGGCGCAGGAAGCCTGCCTTGCCGTCGTGCTTGGTCCCGTTCAGGGCGCGGTCCACCAGCTCCTTGTCGCGCAGCACGTAGCCGGTCATGCCGACCCCGGCCGTGGCCCAGGTGGCGTGGTTGTGGATGCGGTCGAAATAGGCGGCGTTCTTGCCTTCCGACAGGAAGGCGGCCATGCGCCGGAAGACGTCGTTGTCGATCGTGCGGCGCTGCTCGGGCGTCAGGGTGTCGCGAATGGCGTCGTAGCCCTGCGCGCCATAGACCAGCCAGACGGAGTCGTTCAGCGCCTGCCAGAAAAGGCGCCCCTTCACCGACGAATTGCCGGCGGGGTGATCCTTCAAGGTCGGGTAGAGCTTGGCATAGGCCAGCAGCAGGTCGCGGGCGTAGTCGGCATAGGCCTTGTCGCCCGTCAGGCGGTACAGCGCGCCCGCGCCAGCGAGGGCCTTGTAGTTGGCCTTGTGCTGCTCGTGGGTGACGCCGCCGCCCAGGTCGCGCGGCTGGGGGACGTTGATCCCGGCGGCCATGGCGGCGCGGACCTCGCGCTCGACGCGCTTCTGTTCGGCCGCGAACATCGGATAGCGCTGACCCGCCTCGCGCATGGCGCGCCACTGCTCGGCGGTCACCAGGACAGGCTTTGCGTCGTCGATGCGGGCGGTCGCCGGGGCCTTGGAAGCCTGGGCCAGGACGGCGCCGGGGACGCCGGCCGACAGGGTCGCCAGCAGGGCGATCAGGACCGGACGGTTCATGGCGCGATCTCCAGCGGCGACACGTTGGTGACGAGCGCGGGCGTCTTCTCCAGCGTGTTGCCGCTCCACACGAAGACCGGATAGCCGACACGGCGGAAGAAGGTCGGCGCGCCGCTGTCGACGAAGCGATTGCCGTGCGCCTCGGTGCGCTGAACGCCGTAAAGCTTGATGGCGCCGAGATCCTTGCCGCTGCGCTCGAAGGTCGAGCCGGTCAGGGTCAGGCGCGGGCCGAAGGTGCTCTCGTCGGTCCCGCCGCGATAAAGGTCGAGCACCGGCCCGGCCACGTCGCGGAAGGTGCTGTCGACGATCTCGACCACCTCGGCGTTGTAGGTTCCCAGGTCTGCGGTTTCGGTATGGGCGGCGATGACCGAGCCCGTGGCCTTGTCGACCGTGACACGCTCCAGACGGATACGGTCGGCGAAGGAAATAGGGCTGGCGGCGAAGACGTTGAAGCTGCGGTTGACGGTCAGGTCCTGGAACGTCGAGTCCTCAACGACCAACTGGTATTGGGCCGCGCCCTGCCCCGCCCGGATCACTGCAGCGCCGGCGACATCCGGAGCTAGGGCGCCGGAGATCGTCACGTGCGACAGGCGAAGAGCGCCGCCGGTGGCCATCTCGAACAGGTTGGGCCGCGCGAACTGAATCTCGGCGCGCCCTGCGGTAGGGCCTTGGATCGTCACGGCGCGGTTCACGCCGATGACCTGGTTGACGACATAGACGCCGGCCTGCAGCGCGACGCGGTCGCCCGGCTTGGCCTGGGCGATGGCGCGGGTCAGGGTGTCTTCGCCCGGCGTGGCGGTCACGACCGATCCGCTGTCCAAGGCGGCGACCGGCGTGGTCTTGGGATACCAGCTGACGCCGGTGTCCTTGCGCGCAACGAAGGTCAGGTCCCGTCGCGCGCCGACGTCCTTCAGGCCCTTGGGCAGTAGAAGCTCGGTCGGTCCGCGCTCCAGCGTGACCTTGCGCCCGGCGATCCCCGGCAGCGCCTTGGTGGCCGCCGGGGACTGGACGTTGCCCGTGAAGGCGACGCCGCTCATGTCGCCCTGCACCAGGATCGGGTCGCGGCCGTCGCGGTTGACGATCAGGTTCTGGGCGAAGCGGCTGTTGATCGGCGCCGCCGAGCGCTCGGCGTCCATGCCGGCCCCGAACGACATCTCGCGCGCGTCGACCAAGGTGTTGTTCTCGATCACCGCGCCGTCGACCTGGACGTAGCGGTTCACCGGCGAATTGGGCACGCCGTACATGATGGTCAGGGCGCTGCCGAAATTCGTGCCGGCCAGACCTTCCATGTAGTTGTTGCGGATCGTGTTGCGGCGGTTGATCACCCGCACGCCGCCGGTGTTGGGCAGGCCGTTGCCGATGAAGACATTGCCTTCGACCAGGTTGTCGTCGCCGTGCCGCAGCACCATGGCGCCCTGCGACTCGAAGAAGACATTGCCGCGATAGACGTTGCCGCCCGACTTGTTCGAGATGATCTCCACCTCACCGGCGCATTGCTCGAACCAGTTCTCCGACACGGTCGTGAACGAGCTGGAGGTCGAGTCGTGGCTGGTGCCCACGCGGATCGTCTCGCCGCCGTTTGAACCCAGCACGGGGCGGCGGCCGAAATAGTTGTGGTCGATGGCGTGTCGGTTCTCGAGCCCCTGCTCGGCGTCGCGGATCACCACCAGGGTCGTGCCGGCATTGGTCTTGCCGACGATCTGGTTGTGGTCGAAGCGGTTGTGATGGCCGTACAGCGCGATCCAGTTGTCGCTCTCGGTGCGATCGGGCTTGGAGAAGCCGTCGATCACCACGCCCGTCACGCGGCTGTAATTGGCGCGCTCGGTGCGCGACTTGCGGAACGACAGGACTTCGCCGGTCGGGGAGAAGCCGTCGCGGAACACCAGGTTCGAGACCACCAGGTGCTCGCCGGCCATGCTGAGGTTCGAGCGGCCCGTCAGGATGACCTTGCCGGGGGTCTGCGCGGTCAGGGTGATGGGGCGTCCCTCGACGCCCTTGCCGGTGAAGACGATCTGGACGTCGCGCCACTCGCCGTCGGCCAGGGTCAGGGTGTCGCCGGGCTGCAGACGCGGCAGCGCCGAGGCGAATTCGGCCGGCGTGCGCACGAGGGCGGACTCGGCGAAAGCCAGCGCGGGAACGCCGCCGGCCGCCACGACGGCGAGCGCGAGGAGAGACCGCTTGAGAACCGGCTTCGACATCTTTCCTCCACAGCGGATCTTCGCGACCTCTGAGTTCCGACGCTAGGAATTCACGCGCAAGCCGTCAACCAGATTTACGGACCAGTGTAGACATTTTTCAGACCAATCCGGTATGGTCGATGCCAAGCCAATTGGTTGACAAATTCGCCTTGCCAAAACCGAGGCGATTTGGGTGCGTCGGCTTCGGCCAAAGGCGTCTCGCGGCTCACGGTCGGACTGAAGCCACAACCGGCCCGCCGCGATCAGCCAACCAAACAGCCGAGTAGAGACGCTTGGAAGAGCAGCCTGGAAGAGTGTATTGATCAGCCAAAGAGGTCGAAGAGTCGCCGATGTCTGAGCAACGCCTTTATCAGTCGGTCGCGAAACAGATCCGCGACGCGATCGAGGCCGGGGAGTTTCCCGTCGGCGCCCGCCTGCCGGGCGAGCGCGAACTAGCCGAGCGCTTCAATGTCAGCCGGGTGACGATCCGCGAGGCCGAGATCTCGCTGGAGACCCTGGGCTGGATCTCGATCCGGACCGGCTCCGGCGTCTACGTCCTGTCGCGCGATCCGCACATCGCCGGGCGCCTGCCCGACGTCACCGCCTTCGACCTGACCGCCGCGCGCGCCGTGTTCGAAGCCGAGGCCGCGGCCCTGGCGGCGGCCAATATCGACGACGCGGCCCTGGCCGAGCTGGACGCCCTGATCGCCGTGATGTCCGATCCGTCGACGACGGACGCGGAGTCCAGCGCCGCCGACCAGAAGTTCCACGAGGCCATCGCCCGCCTCGCCGGCAACCCGGTCGTCGAATACTGCGTCAAGCTGATCTGGCGCATGCGCAACGAGCTGCCCAAGGTCAAGCAGGTCTATCAGAGCGTCTGCCACCACGACTGGGAGTCGCGGACGGACGAGCACGCCGCCATCCTGTCGGCCCTGCGCGCCCGCGATCCGCAAGCCTCGCGCGCGGCCATGCGCGACCACTTCCACCGCCTGTTCGAGGCCATGCTGGCCGCCGAGGAGGCCGAGGCCCTGGCCGCCGTCCGCCGCCGCATGCAGCACGACCGCGACCGCTTCATGGCCACCCTCTCCGCCCAGGCCTGATCGCCTCTGCAGCCCCAAACAAAAGAGCCCCGCCGTGGTTGCCACGGCGGGGCTTTCAGTTGCGCAGGGGAAGATACCTAGAACTTGACGCTCAGCCCCACGACCACCCGACGATCGGTCAGGCCGTTGTAGCAAAGCAGGGCCTTGTCATTGATGCAGTACTCGTTGGCGTCGCCGCGCAGCAGGTTGACGCCCTCGAGCCCGAGCGTGGCCCACGGGGCGAGCTCGTAGTTCACGCTGGCGTTCAGCTGGCCGCGATCGCCGCTGATGCGCGGCACGTCGAAGGCCGAGGTGAAGGCCTCGGTGTTGATGAAGTGCGAGCGCCACGTGTAGCGCATGCGGGCGCTGAGGCCGCCGCGCTCATAGAACAGGGTGGCGTTGTAGGCATACTTGGAGAGGTTCTCCAGCTCGACCCGGTCCTGCGGCAGGGTGGTGAAGCCCAGGTCCCGCGTCGTGTTCCGGGTCAGGCCGATGGTGCGGTAGTTGGCGACGTTCCCGCCGGTCTTCTGGAAGGTGAAGTTGCCGATGACGCCGAACCCCGAGGCCCAGCCCAGTTGGTCCTCCCATTGGGCCAGGCTGTACTGGGCCGCCACCTCGACGCCGGTCTGGGTCGTCTCGCCGTCGACATTGAAGGTCGAGGTCAGCGGCACGCAGATGCCGGTCTGGCCCCGGGCGGGATTGTTGACGCTGATCACGGCGATCGGGTTGTAGATGCCGCCGCCAGGGCAGGCCTGATCGCGGCTGCGATTGACCACGCCGCCGACGGCGTTGTCCGGCGGGCTCTCGGTTACGCTGGCGAACAGGTTGTCGCGCACCTTGTGGAAGACGCCAACGCTGACCAGGCTGGCCGGCGCGAAGTAGTATTCGGCCGACAGGTCGAACGACAGGACGGTCTCGGGCTTCAGGGCCGGGTTTCCTCGGGTGACGGCGGTGTTCTCGCTGGTCGCGAAGGTCACCGAGGTCGACAGGGTGTTGAAGTCCGGCCGGCGGATGTCGCGCGCGACGCCCGCGCGAATGATGACGTCGTTGGCCGGTTCAGCCACCAGGTTGAAGCGCGGCAGCCAGAACTTGTACGAGGTCTTGTTTTGGGCCTGGGTCGACGCCCCGCCCGTCGCGACGGTGTTGCCGACCGAGGTCAGGTCGGTGCTGACATAGCGCACGCCGGCGTTGCCGCGCATCGGCACGCCGAAGGCTTCGGTGTCGAAATTGGCCTGGAAGTAGGCCGTGCTCGTTTCCTCGGTGATCTTGAAATAGGCGCTGGCCTGCGAGGTCGGCTCGCCGATCAGCGGGATGCTGGCGTTGTTGGCCGCGTTGCTGGCCGCGATCGCCTTGTTCAGCGCCGTCAGGGTCCCCGCCGGATCGTTGAAGGCCTTGTCGCCATTCAGGATCAGGAAGTCGGCGAAGTACAGACGCCGTCCGTCGGCGCCGTTGTAGTTGTTCGGCCCGGGGATCATCAGGTCGGCGAACAGGTTGCCGCTCGGGCGATAGAACGACGAGGTCACGTTGGTGAAGTTCGTCGTGCCGGTGATGTTGTCGTTCAGCGCGCTGGTTTGATTCCAGCGCAGGCCGGCGTCGATCGAGGTGATGATCGGCAGGACGTCGCGCATGTCGTAGGACGCGTCGAAGCGCAGCGCCTTTTCCTTGTTGTCGCGGATGCTGCGCGACTGGGCCACCTGCTGCAGGCGGTAGTTGGCCGGGTTGAGCAGCATGACCGAGGTCGGCGTGCTGGCCTGGCCCTGGGCGATGCCGAACTGCAGCGTGCCGTCGCGCAGGTCGAACTCGATCGGCACGCCGTTGGCCAGCGTGACGCCCGCCGTCGGCGCGGGCGAGTTGGGGTTCACGAACTCCAGCGTCGTGTTGAAGCTGGGAAGCGTGGAGTCCGAGGTCGACAGCGCCGCCTGGGCCTTGAGGGTCAGGCGCTCGCCTTTCCACTCGCCGCCCAGATCGAAGACACGGCTCTTGGTCAGGCGCGAGCCCGTGCCGCTGGTGGTGCGCAGATAGGGCGCGAGATTGCCATTGGTGCGGGGCAGGATGATCCCCGCCAGGGCGGCCTTGACGGAGCCCAGGTCGATGTCGCCGTTCGGCCCCTGGGCCGTGCCCAGGTTCACGGTCTCGAAGGCGGTGTTCTTGGTGTTGTCGACCACGCCGTTGTCCGAGACCGTCGAGATCTGGACCGTCGAACTGCGCTCCGAACGCGTCTGGTCGTTCAGCGTGGCGTCGAAATAGAGCTTCAGATTGTCGGTGGGCTTCCACTCCGCCGAACCGGCGAAGTTCTTGGTCTCATACTTGAAGTCGTTCAGATCCTGGTTGAAGAACTGGATCCGCAGGAAGGGGAACGCCTCGGCGCTGGTGCGGCCAGAGGTCGGGGTGACCACGGCGTCGCGGTCGACGCGCGGCCGGAAGGCGACGACGTCCTGCTTGGCGTAGCTGAAGCTGCCGACCAGACCGAACTCGCCAAGGTTGGTGTCCCACCGCTTGCCGACCGTACCCGAGAGCCTGGGGGTCCACGAGCGCGACAGGTCGCTGTATTCCGACTGCGCCCGGAAAGCCAGGAGCGGCTTGGAGAGGTCCAGGGGGCGGATCGTACGCAGGTTGATCGTGCCGCCGACCGAGCCTTCGATCGTCTTGGCCTCGGAGACCTTGATCACCTCCACCGAGCGGATCATCGAGGCGGCCAGGTCGTCGAAGCTGATGCCCGAACGGCCCGAGCCCGACCCGACGGTGGAGACGCCGTTGATCTCGACGCGGTTGGCGTCGGTGCCCCGGATCTGCACGCCGCGGCCAACGCCGGCTTCACGCGTGATCTGGACGCCGGTGACGTTCTCCAGCACCTCGGCCAGGTTCTGGTCGGGCAGCTTGCCGATGTCCTCGGCCTTGATGACTTCGACGAGATTGTCGGCGTTGCGCTTTTCGACCAGCGCGCTCTGCAGCGAGGCGCGGATGCCGCTGACGATGACCGCGTCGACCTCAGTGTTCTGATCCTGCGGCGCGGCCGGCGCGGTTTGAGCAAAGGCCGGCCCGGCGATCATGATCGCGGTTCCCGCCAACAGGGCCGTCGTCAACCGCATGCTGGAGCCCGCCCGAGCTCCGCCGATCCACATCCGACGCATCATAGCCTCCCTAAGTCTTTTTGTTGCCGGGACGCTGGATTGGCATGGCGTTTCTGTCAACCTGTTTTCACACCATTGATGCTCAAAACACCACACAAATTGGTCAACCAATTTTGGAAAACCCCTCTACCTTTCACTCGTGCTGGAACGGGCTTCGCGTCGACGTGCGAGAGCGCCGAGCGCAAACGACCGGGCCAGAGGACGCACAACCGCGCTCAGGCGCGCGATCGAAACGACCGCGCGCGCCGCGTTGAGGAGAGATGGAAATGCGCGACGATTGCGTCGCCGACGCCGTTAGCCGCCGGGGTGCAGCCCCGGGGCTTCCTGGCCCGTGCGGGCGACGTATTCCGTGTAACCGCCGCCATACTGGTGGACGCCCTCGGGCGTCAGCTCCAGCACGCGGTTCGACAGCGCCCCCAGGAAGTGACGATCGTGCGAGACGAAGAGCATGGTGCCTTCGAAGTCCGCCAGGGCCGCGACCAGCATTTCCTTGGTCACCATGTCCAAGTGGTTGGTCGGTTCGTCCAGCACCAGCAGGTTCGGGGGATCGAACAGCATCTTGGCCATGACCAGACGCGCCTTCTCGCCGCCCGACAGCACGCGGCAGGGCTTTTCGACGTCGTCGCCGGAGAAGCCGAAGCAGCCCGCCAGGGTGCGCAGCGCCCCCTGCCCGGCTTGCGGGAACGAGCGCTCCAGCGACTCGAAGATCGTCTCTTCGCCGTCCAGCAGGTCCATGGAGTGCTGGGCGAAGTAGCCCATCTTGACGCTGGCGCCGATATTAACCGCGCCCTGGTCGGGCTTGGTGTCGCCGGCCACCAGCTTCAGCAGCGTCGACTTGCCGGTCCCGTTGGCGCCCAGCACGCACCAGCGCTCCTTGCGGCGCACCAGGAAGTCCAGGCCGTCATAGATCGGCTTGTCGCCATAGCCCTTGTGGACGCCGCGCAGGCTGATCACGTCCTCGCCCGAGCGCGGCGGGCTCTGGAACTCGAACTGCACCGTCTGGCGGCGGCGCGGGGCCTCAACGCGTTCGATCTTGTCGAGCTTCTTGACCCGGCTCTGCACCTGGGCGGCGTGCGAGGCGCGCGCCTTGAACTTCTCGATGAACTTGATCTCCTTGGCCAGCATGGCCTGCTGGCGCTCGTACTGCGCCTGTCGCTGGGCTTCGCTGAGGGCGCGCTGCTGGTCGTAGAAGTCCAGGTCGCCGGAATAGGTGATCAGCTGGCCGCCATCGATCTCGACCACCTTGCCGATGATGCGGTTCATGAACGCACGATCGTGCGACGTCATGAGCAGGGCGCCGTCATAGTTCTTGAGGAACGACTCCAGCCAGATCAGGCTTTCCAGGTCCAAGTGGTTGGAGGGTTCGTCCAGCAACATGCCGTCGGGCCGCATCAGCAGGATCCGAGCCAGCGCCACGCGCATCTTCCAGCCGCCGGACAGCATGCCGACATCGCCGTCCATGCGTTCCGGACTGAAGCTCAGGCCCGCCAGCACTTCGCGCGCGCGGGCTTCCAGCGCATAGCCGTCCAGCTCCTGGTAGCGCTCCAGCACCTCGCCGTAGCGCTCCATGATGGTGTCGAGCTGGTCGGCCTGGTCCGGATCGACCATGGCCGCTTCCAGGGTGGCCATCTCGGCGGCCAGGGCGCTGACGGGGCCGACGCCGTCCATCACCGCGGCGACCGCGCTCTGGCCCTGCATCTCGCCGACATCCTGGCTGAAATAGCCGATCTTGATGCCGGGATCGGTCACGACCAGCCCGTCGTCGGGCTGTTCCTGGCCGGTGATCATGCGGAACAGCGTCGTCTTGCCGGCGCCGTTGGGGCCGACGAGGCCGACCTTCTCGCCCTTCTGGATGCCCATCGAGGCTTCGATGAACAGCAGTTGGTGGCCATTCTGCTTGGAGATGTTGTCGAGGCGGATCATGGGGCGGTCTGCTAGCGCGGGCGGCGGGAGAACGCCAGCCTCGCCGCTACATTAAGATCGCCCTTGCGCTAAGCGCGCGCCGGCGCGGCCGCGAAGGCGGCCAGCAGCGCTGCCCGCAGGCCCTTGGGCTGGAAGTCGTCGTCATAGACGTCGCCGCGCTTATGCGCGCCGTCGGGGCGCGGCATGAAGCTGTCGAGCCAGCTGAAGCGGTCCGAGAGGCCCCAGGTCACGAAGGTCGTGGTCTGCGGATAGGACAGGACGATGTCGGACCAGGCCTTGCCATAGTCGGCGATGCGCTGGTCGCGCTCGGCGATGCTGCCGGTGATCTCGCGATCGTCGACGTCGAACTCGGTGACCAGCAGCTTGTAGCCCATGCCCGTCACCTCATCGAGGAACACGCGCCAGTCGCGCTCGCGACGCTGGACCACGCCCTGGCCGGCCGAGACGTTGATGTGGCCCTGGATGCCCAGGGCGTCGACGGGGATGTCGCCCTTCTTCAGGGATTCCAGCAGGCGCAGCACGCCTGTGCGGTGCGTCGCCGACCAGTCGCCCCAATCCATGTAGTCGTTATAGACCAGCTGGGCGTTCGGCGCGGCCTCGCGGGCCAGCTGGAACGACAGGGCGATCAGCCGTCCCAGGCCGCCAGAGGCCTGCGCCAGGACGCTATCGCGCATGCCGCCGGTCTTGGGATCGATGGCTTCGTTGACGACGTCGAAGCTGCTGACGCGCTTGGCATAGCGCTTGGCGACCGTGGCCACGTGACGACCGACGACGCGGTCGCAGGCGTCCACGGGCTTGGGTCCAAAGTCGTAGGTCTTGACCCATTCGGGCAGCCGCTCCTGGCGCGGCCAAAGCAGGGTGTGCCCTCGCAACGCCTTGCCGGCCTTGCCGGCCCAGGCGGCGTAGCGGTCGGCTTCCTCGAAGTTGAAGCGATCCGGCCCGGGCGCCAGCGGGACCCACTTCATGGCGTTCTCGGGCGTAATCGCCGCGCACTCGCGCTCGACCAGGGCGCGGTAGTCGGCGTTGGCGAAGCCGCGCGAGCCGACGGCCGTGCCGAAGGTGATCCCTCGACGCGCGGCGGCGGAAGCCAGCGTGTCCTCGGCGGCGCGGGCTGACGCCAGCGGCGCCAGGGCCGCAGCCGCCCCCAGCAGCATTTCCCGTCGATCGAGGCGCATCACTGGGCTCCGTCCTTGGCCTTGTCGGCATAGAAGCCAGCCAGGACGTCGAACGCCAGCTTTCGCTGGCCGGTCTCTGAGACCAGGCCCTTGCGGTTCCAGCCCTGCTGGTAGAGATTCTGCCGGCGCGGCGAGCGGAAATCCTTGAGGATCCAGGGCGAGATACCGCGCAGAGTCGGGATCCTGGCGGCCATCGCCAGGGTGGCCTTGTAGTAGTCGCGCTGAAATTCCTCGGAGAACTTCTGCGGCTTGGCCCGCAGGTCGTGGAAGCCGGCCTTGGCGTCGGCGCCGAACTCGGAGAACAGCAGCGGCTTGTCGGTCGGCACGCGCCACTGGATCGACGGCACCAGATCCAGCCGGTCAGCGGTGTACCAGCCGTTGTACGTGTTGATGCCCATGACATCGAGCGAGGCCGCCAGCGGGTCGTTCATGGTCATGACCGGCACGCCGTTCTCCTCCGTCCGCTCGGTCAGCAGGGCCGCGCCCACCAGGCGCGTGTCGTCCAGCGCGCGCACGTCGCCGGCCAGGGTCTTGAGGAAGGTGTTGCGGGCGGGCGAGTTGGGGGTCTCGTTGGCGATGCTCCAGATCGCGATCGAGGCGCGGTTGCGGTCGCGGACGATGTTCTCGGCCAGCATCCGGCGCGCCGCCTTCAGGGCGCCCTGATTGGACCAGTCGATCAGCCAGTAAACGGGGATCTCGCTCCAGACCAGCAGGCCCAGCTCGTCGGCCATGCGGGTCGTCACCTCGCCGTGCGGATAGTGCGCCAGGCGGACGAAGTTGGCGTTCAGGCCGGCCTTGGCCTCGGTCAGCAGGGCGCGGGCCGCGGCGGGCGTGATGGCCCGCGCCGGCGCGACGCCGAACTCCTCCTCGTGCAGGCTGATCCCCCGCAGGAACAGCGGCTTGCCGTTCAGCAGGATCTGGCTGCCCTTGGCCTGGATCGTGCGGAAGCCGATGCGGTCGCGCCAGTGGTCCTCACCCGCGTCGATGGCCACGTCGTAGAGCTGGGGCCGGTCGGGCGACCAGCGGACCAGGGCCTTGGGCGCGGCGACGCTGACCTGCCAACGGCCATTGGCGTCGGCCACGCCGGAGAGGACAAGGCCCAGAGCGGGCGCGCGCAGCGTCACCGCCCTGCCCGCCGCTTGCGGACCGTCCAGGCGGACGTCGACCGCGATCTTGTTGTCGGCCGTCAGGCGAACCCAGGCGTCATCCACGAAGGTCTGCGACGTGGCGATCAGGCGGATGTCGCGGGTGATCCCGCCATAGCTCTCCCAGTCGGTGACCGGCGGCGGCACGCTGGAGGGGCCGGCGACGGAATCCACCGCCACGGTCACCTGGTTGTCGCCCGCCCGCAGGCGCTGGGTCACCTCGAAGGCGAAGGGCGTGAAGCCGCCCTCGTGCTCGCCGACGAACTCGCCGTTGAGGTAGATCCGCGCCTTGTAGTTGGCCGCGCCGAACCGCAGGAACTGGCGCTGGCCGGACGAGATCTCGGCCGTGAAATGGCGCTGGTACCAGACCAGACCCTGGTAGTGGCGCATCTCGGCCGAGTGGGTCAGCCACGAGCCCGGCAGGGTCGCCTGCGGCGCGGCATCCATGTTGTATTCGAAAGGCCCCTCGCCGTTCCGCATCGCCGCGTCGACATCGGTCTCGGCGTAGCGCCGCTCGCTGGCGTTGGCCGGCTGGCCGTGGAAATCGGTGACGCCCGACCGATAGGGATCGATCGAGTAATGCCAGAGGCCCGAGAGACTGAGCCCCGGACGCAAGTCCGCCGCCACCAGTGAAGGCGCCTCCCCAGTAGCGATCTGGGCGACGGCCGGCTGGGAAAAGATCGCGACGGCCACGAGGGCCGCCGCGACTAGGGGGAACTTGATCAGGCGCATGCGGTGGATCAGCCGCCGAACTTAGCGCGCAGCGACAGGGTCACGCGGCGGTCGGCGACGAACCAGGAGCGCGGCGCGGTCACCAGGTCGTTGTTGATCACCTGCGAGGTGCGCGCCGTGGCGGCCGTCAGGTTGTAGCCCTGCAGGCCGATGCGCACGTTCGGCGAGACGGTCACGAACACCGAGGCGTCCAGCTGGCCCGTCGCTTCCGAGAAGATCGGCGCGAACGGCACGATCACGTCGCGCGTGGTCAGCAGGAACTTCGAGCGCCAGGAATAGGCGGCCCGCACTTCCAGGCGTCCGCGCTGATAGAACGGCTGGATGTTGACGGTGTGCTTGGACAGGCCCTGCAGCGGCAGGCGACTTGTGTCGACCGTCGCCACCGTGCCGGCCGCGACGTCGGGGTCGGTGCTGCTGAGCGTGCTCTGGCGCACGCCCGAGGCGTGGACGTAGGTGTAGTTCGCCGTCAAGCCCAGGCCCGACAGCGCGCCCGGCAGGAAGTCATAGGCCTGGGAGTAGCCGAACTCGACGCCGCGCACCTTGCCGGTGTCCTTGGAGTTCAGCGGCGTGGTCACCAGACCGTCGAAGCTGACGCCGTTGTTGGTGAAGGTCAGGCGCTCGGTGCCGTTGGTGACGACGCCCTTCAGGTCTTTGGCGAACACGGCCATCGACACCTGGCCGACCTTGGAGAAGTAGTACTCGGCGGTCAGGTCCAGGTTGGTGGCCGTCACCGGCTTCAGGTACGGATTGCCGACGTTGAACACCGCCACCGGCCGGCCGTTGGTGATGATCGACTGGTCGGTCGTGTTCAGCACCACGCTGTAATAGGCGCGGGTCAGGCCGAACTCCGGCAACGAGATCGACTTGTTGATCGCGGCGCGGAAGAGCAGCCCGCCGCCGACATTGAGCTTGGCGTTGAACGACGGCAGCCAGTAGCCGTAGTCCAGCTTGGCCGTGATGGGCGTCATCGCGCCGTTGGCGAACTGGTTGGCTTCCGGCACGAAGGCGCAGAAGGCCGAGGTCGGCTGGGTGCAGGTGTAAACCCGCGACGGGAAGGCGTAATAGCCCGAGGCCTCGCGGCGGGTCTTGGTGTAGCGCAGGCCGGCGTTGCCGCTCAGCGCCCAGCCGTTGTCGAACGCGCCGTTGAAACGGGCGACGACATAGGCGGCGTTGACCGTCTCCTCGACCGGATTGATCTCGCTGGGCAGGTAGTCTGTGCCAGCGATCACGCCGCAGCGCTGCGACAGCGGGACCCAGTTCTGCGGGCAGCCATTCAGCAGGCGCGGTCGCCACTCGTCGCCGATCTGCAGCAGGGTGTTGCTGACGGCGGCGTAGTCGCGCAGCTGGCCGGCCGGGAAGTAGAGACGGCCCGGACCGGCGGGGCTGACCGCCTTACCGCGCAGGAAGTTGTCGAACGAGAAGCCCTCCTGCGGGCCCAGCGTCCCGAGCAGGCGGGTCGGGTCGGTGCCGACATTGTCGGGACGGCCGTTGATCAGCTCGTCGAACCAGACCGGACCGGCGCCGGCATAGATGTCGCTGAGGACGCCGTAGTTGTAGGTCGAGAAGCGGGCGGTGTTCTTGCGGTTGGCCCAGCGGTAGCCGACGTCGATCGACTTCAGCCAGCCCTCCGGCGCGGTGTAGCGCAGGTCGATGCGGGCGGCGTCCTCGTTGCCGGTGCTGTTCTCGACGTGGTCCATCGCCGCGCCGTAGAAGCTGTTCGCCGGGCTCAGGAACCCGTCATTGGGCGCGGTGAAGTAGGTCGGCCGGAAGTTCACGCCCGGACACGCCGCGGCGGTCGTGCAGGGGATGATCGGCAGGAACCTGACCGTCGGCAGGTCGTCGCCGTTCAGCTCCAGCTGGGTGTTCTGGTAGGTCACGGCCCGCACGCTCATGTCGTAGACATCGACGGTCGAGCGGACGTGCTGGTAGTCGGCCGTCAGGGCCAGGCGGTCATTGACCTCGAACTTCAGGTTGGCGCCGAAGTCGTCGGTCACCAGGTGGCGGTCGACATAGCGGACGGTGTTGTTGGCCTTCATGCCGGTGAGCGGCACGCGGGCGCGGGAATTGTACTGGTCGTCGCGATAGCCGACCGGCGCGGTCAGGACGCCGCTGGTGAAGACGCCGTCGTCGTCGAAGGTCAGGCTCGTGCCGGCCAGCGCGCGGGCGTCGCCGGCCGAGGTGACGTTGTCGGTGGCGATCTCGGCGGTGTGCTCGTCGGACTTCTCGCGGGCGTCCGAACGCAGGAACTGCACCGTGCCGACGGCTCGGCCGTCCAGGCTCTTCCACTGCAGCGCCCCAGCGTAGCCGTAGCGCAGGCGGTCATACTCCTGGGTCCGCTGGCCGCCGCCGCGCGGCACATAGACCTGGCGGGCGCCCGCCGTGGTCGGGGCCACCAGATTGCCCGCGGAGTCGAGGCCCCGCAGGCCGAAATTGGCGATCTGGACGCCGTCGGCGCGTGAGTGCAGCTCCGAGCGCACCAGGCTGACCATGGCGCCGATCTGGCCGATGCCGGTGGTCCAGCGGTCGCTGGCCAGCACCGAGACGTTGGGCGAGTTGCGGTTGGCGAAATCGCTGTTGTTCAGCTCGACGGTTCCGGCCAGCAGGCGGCCCTTGGCGTCGAACGGCAGGCGGCTGCGCAGGTTGACTGTGCCCGAGATGCCGCCCTCGATCATGTCGGCGCTAGGGCTCTTGTAGACGTCCACGCCCGACAGCAGCTCGGCGGGCACGTCGGCGAAGCTGAGGCCCCGGCCGTTGTTGGCGGTGAAGGTGTCACGGCCGTTCAGCTGGCTGCGGGTGTAGGTCAGGCCGCGCACGACGACGCCGCTGCCCTCGACCGAGAAGCGGTCCGGGTTGTTGCCGGCGGTGAAGCGGGTGATCGAGACGCCCGGGATGCGCTGGATAGCCTCTGTCACCGAACGGTCCGGCAGGGCGCCGATGTCCTGGGCCGAGACGCTGTCGACGACCACGTCGGAGTCGCGCTTGAGGTCGCGGGCGCTCTGGATGCTGGCGCGCAGACCGGTGACGACGACTTCGCTGACCGTCTGCGGATCCTCGGCCGGCGCCTTGGCGGCGGTCGTCTGCGCCAGGGCTTGCGGCCCGATCATCAGCGCCGCCAGCGCGATCATCGACACGCCTCGTTGAAGACGCTGCCCGCGCGAGGCTCCTGGACGGTTCATCGGCGACTGTTCCATGGTGCTCACCCCCTCCTGCTCGGCGGCTGACCCACCGATTGTTGTTTAAAGTCATCAGGCCACTTCGACAGGCCGAGCGCTCCGGAAGGTCAAACCGCAACACCGCCCCCAAAAGAACGCCGTTACCCGTTTTCACTTCCCAGGGTACCGGTAACGGAGATTTTCTCGCGTATCGGAGCCCAGAAGCGCAATAAACCTATTCATTGTCCTGGCAGCGCTGTCAAAGACAAAACGCAAAAGTCCTCTGGCCAATTTGAGTTGTTGAGCCAAAACAAGGCTTTGCAACCAAAGAATGTCCTGGCCACTTTTGACTGCGACGTCAATTGGGCGACCAATCGGCTGAGAGAGCCGCCCGATGGCGACATCGCCGCTGTGAAAAAGACGGTGACGATCCGCATCGCAGGTTTTCTTCAAGCGACGCGAGAAGGAAACGTGCCTGCGCCGGAACGGGCTTGCCGCAATGTGTGGTCGAAAGTCGCCGCCAAGTCCGGCGTCGACGTCGCGCTGGATATGCACGTGGGTCTTAGCGACTGGGAAACCGACGGGCCGCCCGCCTGGGCGCGCAGGCCGCTCGCCTGGGCGGCGCGCCTGATCGACGCCCTGCCCCTGACGATCGCCTTGCTGGCGTTCTTCCAATGGCGCGTCGGGGCCGTGGCGGCGATCGTCGCCGTCGGCCTGTACCTTCTGATCGCCGCGCTCCTCGCCCTAGCGCTCCGACCTGCGAAAGCCAGCGCGTCGAACGATCGCAGCGCATCCTGAGCCAGGGCACCGCCCATGCCTGGCAGGCGAAGCTCAATGCATCGCCTATGACCGCACTGGCCGATCTGCATGATGCGCGCAGCCCGGCCGACTCCTATATTCGCCGCCTCACGCCATTGGCCTTCCTGGCGCCGGACATTCAGCGGGCGATTCTCGCGGGTCACCAGCCGCCGGGGCTCACCCTGCAACAGCTGATCAGCAAGCCGTTGCCGCTGGCTTGGATCGATCAGCGGCGAGCTCGGCTTCGACGCCTGAACCTTCCCTGCTTCGCGGGGCGCGGTCCCTGATGGCGCGGCGCAAATTCCCTGTTCCGAAATAGCGTTGTAGGCCGCCTACGGCGCGCAGACCCCGTATCCGTGGGCTTCCGACGTAATCCGTTCGGAGCGCACCTCGAATCCTTCCCTGTAAAATCCCTGATCGCAGGGAAACCGGAGTCGATCATGCGGCTCCAGAGACCGGCGCGCGGAAGCGCCCCTAAAGCCGGCCATTCGGGCCCGTTTCAGGTCGAGGCAAGTCCGCTTTTACAGGGAATTGGTCCGCCATGTCCGCGCCTTGGCGAGGCGGTCGATCGCAGAGTCTGTTTGGGGAGACTGCGTGGCGGTGAGAGAGGGATTCGAACCCTCGATAGAGTTTCCCCTATACACGCGTTCCAGGCGTGCGCCTTCAACCACTCGGCCACCTCACCAGCGCACTCGAGTCGGGGGTGGTTGAGACCCCCGGCGCGGGAAGGCGCGCAATATACTCAGGGACCGGCAGGTAGCAAGCGCGTTCCCGGATGAAAGACGCGACACGAGCGCCTATAAGGTCGGCCGAAGATTTTCCGCGTTGAAAGACCCGAAATGCTGTCGACGACCAAGACCCTCGAGATGCCCACCGCCGAGGCCGCCCTGCCCGGCCGCGCCGAACCGATTCCGACGGCGGAGACGCATTTCATCAACGGCCACGCGTTGAAGGGTCCCTATCCGGACGGCCTGGAGACGGCGATCCTGGCCATGGGCTGCTTCTGGGGCGTCGAGCGGGTGTTCTGGCAGGTCCCGGGCGTCTACGTCACCGCCGCCGGCTATGCGGCGGGCCTCACGCCGAACCCGACCTATGAAGAGGTCTGCACCGGCCGCACCGGCCATACCGAGGTGGTGCTGGTGGTGTTCGACCCGAAGATCGTCACCTACGACGCGCTGCTGAAGACCTTCTGGGAGAATCACGACCCGACCCAGGGCATGCGCCAGGGCGGCGACATCGGCACCCAGTATCGTTCGGGCCTCTATGTCACCAACGACTTCCAGGCCGCCGCGGCGGTCGAGTCGAAGGAAGCCTACCAGCAGGCGCTGTCGGCCAAGGGCCTGGGCGACATCACCACCGAGATCGCCGCCGCCGGTCCGTTCTATTTCGCCGAGGACTATCACCAGCAGTACCTGGCCAAGAACCCGGACGGCTATTGCGGCATCGGCGGCACCGGCGTGGTCTGCCCGATCGGCTTGGGCGTCCAGAGCGGCGTCGACGCCTGATGACCCCGGAGGCGTTCGACAAGGCGTGCTTGGCCCTGCCGGGCGCCACGCTCTCGATCCAGTGGGGCGACGACCACGTCTTCAAGGTCGGCGGCAAGATGTTCGCCGTCCGCGGCAACGCCGTGCCCAAGGGCGGAATCTCGTTCAAGGTCTCGGACGTGGCGTTCGAGGTGCTGACGCAGACCGGCCGCGCCATCCCCGCGCCCTATCTGGCCCGCGCCAAGTGGGTGCGGTTCGACGATCTCGCCGAACTGGACGCCGAAGAGGTCGCCGACTGGCTGAAGTCCGCTCACGGCCTGGTCGCCGCCAAGCTTACCCGCAAGCTTCGGGCGGAGCTGGGGCTTTAGGCCCGGCCAGGCCCTTCATGGCCATGGCCTCGATGGCCTCCAGCAGGCGCTCATTGGTCAGGCCCGGCGTGCCCGGCGCCCATTTGGTCAGCCAGATCAGCATGCCGACCATCAGCTGAACCACCAGGGCCGGCTCGCACGGGGCGACCGTGCCGTCGGCCATACCTTCCTCCAGAAACCGCTCCAGCCGCTGGGAGAGGCGCGCCGTCCAGGCCTCGATGGCCTGGCGCTGATCCTGGTCGAGATAGGAGCTGTCGCCGAAATAGAGCTGCGGGCCGTTGACGACGGCGTCGTCCAGCAGGGCCTGCAGGAAGCGCCGCAGCTTGCACAGGCCCGTGCCGCCGTCGGCGTCGATCTTGACCAGGAGGGCCTCGAACCGCTCCAGCGACTGCTGGTGGCCGGCATAGGCCAGGGCCTGCTTGTTGGGGAAATAGTAGTAGAGCGCCGCGTCCTTCAGATCGAGGGCGGCGGCGATGTCGGTCATCGTGGCCGCCGCGAAACCCTTGGCGTTGATGATCTCGATGGCCGCGCGCAGGATCGCCTCGCGCTTCTTCACCGACTTCTGGCTCTGCGCCATGGGCCTGGCGTCGTCCCCCAGGATGCGGGACGCCAGGGCCAGAGGGTCTACGCCCTTAGCCAATCGTTCTCTCTCCCTGCACGGGGCGCTCGATTCTAGCGTCGAGCGACTACCGATGCCTTCCAGCATCACCAGAACCCGTTCTGGTGCAAACCGAAAATTCTAACTTGCGCTAGAATATCGAGGTCATATTAAAATCACCCCCAGTTGCGGATGGATGCAAGACATCCGCGCTGGGGCGGAAACATGACGCAAAGCGTCCTCATCCAAGGCCAAGGGCTAGCGATCGCTTCGTGCGATACACGCGGTCGGCCTGGATCGCCCTTCCCTCACGTCAACACGCCCGCTCTTCCCCAAAAGAAATCCGCGATTGCTCGAGGCGGAATGGGAAGAAACGCGGCAGATAATAAAGAAAAACAGGGAGTTAGTAATGAGAAACGTCCATCTTCTGGGGGTCTCGGCCCTCGCGCTCGCCATCGCCGCCCCCGCCTACGCGCAAACCACGCAGGCTGACGGCAACTCGATCTCGGAAATCGTCGTCACCGCCACCAAGCGTGAACAGACCCTGCAGGACGTGCCGATCTCGGTCGCCGTCACGGGTCAGCAGACCATCGAACGCGCCCAGGTCCGCGACCTGATCGACCTGCAGTCGGTCGTTCCGTCGCTGAAGGTCCAGCAGTTCAACGCCGCCGGCCAGACCAACTTCGTCATCCGCGGCTTCGGCAACGGCAACGGCAACGACGGCATCGAAAGCTCGGTCGGCATCTTCATCGACGGCGTCTATCGCTCGCGCTCCGCCGCGGCCCTGGACGACCTTCCGGAAATCGAGCGCGTCGAAGTGCTGCGCGGCCCGCAATCGACCCTGTTCGGCAAGAACGTGTCGGCCGGCGCGATCAGCATCGTGACCAAGAAGCCGCAGTTCGACTTCGGCGCAAAGGTCGAAGGCACCTACGGCAACTACAACACCCGCCAGATCAAGGGCACGATCACCGGCCCGCTCAGCGAGACCCTGGCGGTGCGCCTGTCGGGCAGCGTCAACAAGCGCGACGGCTACTTCACCAACCTGACGACCGGCAGCGACGTCAACGACCGCAACCGCTGGTCGATCCGCGCCGACGCGCTGTGGGAGCCGACCGACAAGACCTCGTTCCGGGTCATCGCCGACTACAACAAGATCAACGAGACGTGCTGCGGCGTGACCTCGATCTTCAACGGCCCGGCCACCCTGGCCATCGGCGGCATCCTGAAGAAGCCGATCAGCGACACGACCAAGATCTTCGACCGCGACGTCATCTTCAACACCGACCCGGCCAACAAGCTGTCGGGCAAGGGCATTTCCGGCCAGCTGGATCATGATCTCGGCTTCGCCAAGCTGACCGCGATCACGGCCTATCGGAACCAGAAGAACGCCTCGTTCCAGGACATCGACTTCACCGGCGCGGACATCTCCAACAACCGCACGGCCAACACCATCAAGACCTTCACCCAGGAAATCCGCCTGGCGTCGAACAGCGACGGTCCGTTCAACTACCTGATCGGCGGCTTCTATCAGAACGAGAAGCTGGATACCGGCCGCACCATCACCTACGGCAGCGACGTGCGCGCGTTCGCCGACGCCCTGGGCGGCGCCGTTCCGGCCACGCTGCTGGGCGCTCTGCCCGCCACGCTGCGTCCGGCTCTGACCGGCCGGTCGAACATCTACGCCCTGGAATTCCTGCAGAGCCTGGTGACGCCGTCGATCCGCCCCGGCTCGACCTACTTCCAGGCCGGCCAAGGCCTGAGCGACTATTACAAGATGAAGCAGGAGTCGTACTCGCTGTTCAGCCAGTTCGACTACAAGGTCACCGAGCAGCTGACCCTGACCGGCGGCCTCGCCTACATGAACGACACCAAGAAGGCCCGCTCGAACGTCGTCATGAACGACCCGTTCTCGGCGCTGAACCTGGGCGCGGTGCCGCAGTTCACGGCCCTGGGCCTGCCGGGCAACATCTATAGCGCCCTGGGCGCCCTGCAGTTCTTCTACGGCAACGACCCGACCCACGGCCCGGTCAACTATCCGAACGCCACGGAGTCGGGCCAACTGAAGGGCGACAAGGTCACGTACGCCGTTCGCGCGGCCTACGACTTCGGCGCCATCAACGCCTATGTCAGCTACTCCACGGGCTGGAAGGCCGGCGCCTTCAACTTGTCGTCGGACAGCCGTCCGCCGAACGCCAACGGCGTGGGCCGCACCGCCAATCCGGAAGACGTCAGCGTCTACGAACTGGGCGTGAAGGCCAACTTCCCGGGCGGCTACGCCAACGTCGCGGTGTTCAAGCAGTCGATCAAGGGCTTCCAGTCGAACGCCTTCACCGGCCTCGGCTACAGCCTGGTCAACGCGGGTGAGGAGTCGGTCAAGGGCTTCGAAGTCGACAGCGCCTGGCGTCCGGTCCAATGGCTGAACCTGGCCGCTTCGGTGACCTATCTGGATCCGAAGTACGACAGCTTCACCGGCGCAGCCTGCGTGACCTTCGACACCGTCCGCTGCCCGGTCGATCCGACCACCGGCCGTCGTCCCAACTTCCGCAACCTGACGGGCGACACCCCGGCCGGCATCGCGAAGTGGAACTTCTCGACCTCGGCGACGATCAACCACGATCTCGGCGAGAACTGGAGCGGCTACGCCCGCGTGGAATACGACTACAGCAGCAAGGTTCAGCTGACGGAAACCGTCTCGCCGGCCCTGGCCAGCTATGACACCAACGTCATCAACGCCAGCCTGGGCATCATCAACAAGCCCAACCAGCTGGAAATCGGCCTGTGGGCCCGCAACCTGACCAACGACGAAAGCCTGATCTCGGCCTTCCCGACGGTGGCTCAGGACGGCAGCTACAGCGGCTATCCGAACGCGCCGCGCACCTACGGCGTCACGGTTCGCAAGAGCTTCTAAGCTGATCTAACGAAGGGCGGCCCGGCCTCTGGCTTGGCCGCCTTTCTCTTACCCAAAGTGGCCTGACCACTTTTCCTTGCACCCTGGCCACCGCCCGTGCTTCAACCTCTGCGACAAGCCGAACGGCTGTGGAGGAAGCGATGGGACTGAAGGCTCTGATTGGCGCGGCATGCGCGCTGACCCTGCTGGCGCCGTTTGGCGCATCCGCTTCCTCACCCACGCTCACCCGGGCCGACAACCGCGACGGCCAGGACCTTTCGGGGACCTGGCATTATTCCGTGGACCCGTATCGCGACGGCCTGGCCGGCTTCCACCGCGGCGCGCCCGGCGAGGGCCACCGCCGTTATGACGACGTCGATGTCGATGCGGTGACCAAGGCCAAGCCCAACGCGCTCTACGAATACGACATGGACCGCTCACCGACCGCGACCTTGCCGCAAGGCTGGGTCGGGCACGATCCGAGCCTGCGCTACTACCAGGGTCTGATGTGGTACGAGCGCCGCTTCGACGCCCCGACCCTGAAGCCCGGCCAGCGCGCCTTCCTGCGCTTCGAGGCGGTCAACTACACCGCCAAGGTGTTCCTGAACGGCAAGCCGGTGGGCGAGCACGAGGGCGGCTTCACGCCGTTCTCGCTGGAGGTCACCGACGTCCTGCGGGCCAGCAACAACCAGGTCACGGTCGGGGTCGACTCCACGCCCCAGGCCGATGGCGTGCCGCCGCCGGTCACCGACTGGGAGAACTATGGCGGGATCACCCGGCCGATGCGCCTGGTGATCACCCCCGGCACCTTCGTCGACGAGGCCTGGGTGCGGCTGACCAAGGACGGCAGGATCGCCGCCACCGTGAAGCTGGACGGCGTCCAGGCCGCGGGCCAGGAGGTCCATGTCCGCATCGCCGAGCTGGGCCTCGACGTCACCGGCAAGACCGACGCCAGCGGCGTGCTCAACGCCTCGGCCGCCGCGCCCAAGGGGCTGGTCCGCTGGTCGCCCGAGAAGCCCAAACTTTACGACGTCGTCGTCCAGACCGGCGAGGACAAGCTGACCGACCGTGTCGGCTTCCGCACCGTCGAGACCAAGGGCAGCCAGATCCTGCTGAACGGCAAGCCGATCTTCCTGCGCGGCATCTCGATCCACGAGGAGGAGTTCGGCGAGAACCCCGCCCGCACCATCACCGAAGCCGGGGCCCGCGCTCTGCTAGCCGAGGTCAAGGACGGCCTGCACGGCAACTTCGTGCGCCTGGCCCACTATCCGCACAGCGAGATCACCACCCGCGTTGCCGACGAGATGGGCCTCTTGGTCTGGTCCGAGATCCCCGTCTACTGGCTGGTCGATTTCGGCAATCCGCGCACCCTGAAGCTGGCGCGCGACATGCTGGCCGACAACATCCGCCGCGACCGCAACCGCGCCTCGATCGTCATGTGGAGCGTGGCCAACGAGACGCCGATCACCGACCCGCGCAACACCTTCCTGTACCAACTGGTCGACGACGTCCGCGCCTTGGACGACAGCCGTCTGGTCACCGCGGCCCTGTTAACCGCGCGCAAGACCGCGCCGGACGGAAAGGTCGAGATGGGCCTGAACGACCCGCTGGCCGACAAGCTGGATGTGCTGGCCGCCAATACCTACAACGGCTGGTACAGCGACGACACGCTCGACAGCCTGCCGGCCATGACCTGGAAGGCCACCGACAAGCCGATGGTGTTCTCGGAATTCGGCGCCGACGCCCTGTCGGGCTTCAGCGACCCTCAGCTGATGCGCAAGTTCTCCGAGGACTTCCAGAAGAAGTATTACGAGAAGACCCTGGCCATGGCCGCCAAGGTCCCTACCCTGGCCGGCATGTCGCCCTGGATCCTCAAGGACTTCCGCGCCCCGCGCCGCCAGCACCCGATCTATCAGCAGGGCTGGAACCGCAAGGGCCTGGTGTCGCCGACCGGCCGCCGCAAGCCGGCGTTCTTCGTGCTGCAGGGCTTCTACAAGCAGAAGGAAGCCGGGAAGTAGATCGCGTCCGGGCGGGGACCATACTCACGTATAGGTGCGACAGACCAACGCAGGTCCCCGCCACGCCTTGGTTGAATGGTCCCCGAAACGGGGATGGAGAACACTGATCTTCGAAACACGGAGCCCTCTCCCCCCAGGGCGAAACGGAGATCGACGCCATGTCCTACCAACCCGCCGCTCGCGCCTTCGACACCGCCTCCCACCGCTTCGACGGCGTCGTCGCCGGCCAGGTCCTGGACGACGAGGTCCGCTCGTTCGCCCCAGACCTGAAGGACATCCTGGCCCGCGCCGAGCGCTCGATCGGCGACGACCTGGACACCGCCCGCGCCCTGCTGGCCAAGGCCAGCGCCATGATCGCCGAAGCGGCGCAACCGCAAGGCCGGTCGCGTGAAGCCAATCTGGGCGGCCTGGCCCCCTGGCAAGCCAAGCGGGTCAGCGCCCACATCGACGCCAATCTGGGCGACACCATCCCGGTCTCCCACATGGCCCAGCTGGCGGCCCTCAGCGCCGGCCACTTCAGCCGCGCCTTCAAGCAGACCTTCGGCGACACGCCGCACGGCCACGTCATGCGCCGCCGGGTCGAGGCGGCCAAGATGATGATGCTCAAGAGCGCCGAACCGCTCAGCCAGATCGCCTATCTGTGCGGTTTCGCCGACCAGGCGCACTTCTCGCGGACCTTCCGCAAGCTGGCCGGCGCGACGCCACTGGCCTGGCGCCGCGCCCATTTTGCGGTCGTCTGAAACGCTACGCAAACGACTGCGCGCGTTTGTCGCACAGGTGCGGCAACCTAGACCGTTGCGTTGCGCCGAGGACTCGACGAAGTTCCTTGGACTCGGCGCACCCCACCGCGTCCGACACCTTTTAAGAGCCGGCTGGCCCCGCCCCGCGCGAGACCAGCCGGCTTCATTTAAAGGTCCAGCGTTAGGCCCCGTCTCGGGCCTGTTTCCAGTCAAATTCACCGTGCGCGATCTGATCGCGCAATCTTCAGTCGCTTGCGAGTTCCCGCTTTTCGTCCTTTTGTGAAAACGTTTGCAAAACAGAGCCCCGGAATGCCCGCCATCGCCGCCATCACCCTGCAGCCCCATGTTCTGGTCATGCGCCGGCTCGTGCCCGTGATGACGACCCTGGCGCTTTGGGGCGTCATCATCGAAAGCGTGCGCGTGGCGATCGCGGCGCTCTAGGCGTCGGCAGAACCACCCGGAACAAGGCCCCGCCGCCCGGCGCGGCCTCCACGGCGACGCTGCCGCCGTGCGCCTGGACGATCGACTTGCAGATCGACAGGCCCATGCCCATCCCGGTCGCCTTGGTCGAGTAAAAGGCGTTGAACAGCGCCTTGGCGTCCTGCGCCGCCACGCCCGGCCCCGTATCGGTCACGTCCAGGATCACCCACTCGCCGTCGCGTCGCGTGGCCAGGGTCAGGTCGCGCACGCCCTCCTGCCCGCCCATCGCCTGGATGCCGTTCATGGCCAGGTTGATGACCACCTGCTGCAGCTGCACCCGGTCACCGCTGATCTCGCCGACGTCCGGCGACAGGGCCAGGATCAGCCGCACGTCGTGCGCGGCCAGCTCGCGCTTCAACAGGAGGGCGGCGTCCTCGATCGCGCCGTTCAGCGCCACTGGGGCGCGTTGCGGGTCCTTGTTCGAGGCCAGCGCCCGGATACGGCTGATGATGTCCGAGGCGCGCTGCCCCTCGACGATCATCCGCCCCATGGCCGCGCGGGCTTCGTCCAGGTCGGGCTCCGCGCGATTGATCCAGCGCAGGCCCGCCTCGCCATTGGTGACGATCGCGGCCAGGGGCTGGTTGACCTCGTGGGCGATCGAGGCGGTCAGCTCGCCCAGGGTCGCGACCCGAGCGGCGTGTGCCAGGTCGGCCTCAGCCTTGCGCAGGGCGTCCTGCGCCGCCAGCCGATCGCTGATGTCGACGATGCCGACCAGCACCGTGCCACGCTTGACCCCGTCGCGCGGGTAGCAGGTGGTGAAGAGCGCGTCGAACTCGCTGCCGTCGGCCTTGCAGAACCGCGCCTCGGCCTCGTAGCTGTGCCGCCGCTCCAGGGCCGCGAAGACGCTCTCGGCGAACACCGCCTCGCTGGACCGGGGCCAGAACCGCGACACCGACCCCAGCAGATCCTCGCGCGGCGCGCCGAACAGAGCGACGGTCTTGTCGTTGACGTCGACTACCTTGGAGACCTCGATCATCCGCCGGATCACCTCGGGATGCTCGGCGACATAGGCGCGGACGTCGGTCATGCCCTTGGCCTGCAGGTCGGCCAGCACGTCGCCCAGGCCGTTGAAGTCCAGCTCCCAGAACGACACCGCCATGGCGCGAAAGACGTTGCTGTAGCGGTACTCGCTGTATTTCAGCTCCAGCGCCGCCTTGCGGGCGGCCGTGACGTCGCGGCCGGTCTCGAGCACCTCGATCGGCGTCCCGTCGGGATCGCGGCGCAGGGTCCAGCGGCCGTCGACGACCACCGCCTCGCCCGCCGCCGTGGTCCGGGTCAGCTCACCCTCCCAGTGGCCGGTGGCGAGCAGCTGAGCCTTGATGGCCCCGATCTCGGCCGGATATCCGGTGGCAAGCAGAGCGTCCGGATCCTTACCAACAGCGTCGTCGTGCGCATGGCCATACAAGGCCGACGCACCGCGGTTCCAGAAGGTGATCCGGCCTTCCAGATCGCTGACGAAGATGGCGTCGTGCGCCGCGTCCAGCATCTCCGCCAGGTCCTGGCGACGGCGTTCGACGTCTTCCGTGATCATGCGGCCCCCATCTCCGATTGCATTTATTGACGAGGCCGCGCGTCTGGTCCAGCTAACGAGAACGATGGTCTCTCAAACGGTCCACATCGTCGACGACGACACCGCCCTGCGCGAGGCGCTGGGCAGTCTGTTCCGGTCGGTCGGGCTGGAGACCAAGGCGTTCGGCAACGCCCAGGAGTTCCTGACCTCGGGCCACGCCCACGACGCAGGCTGTCTGGTGCTGGACGTGCGCCTGCCCGGTCTGTCGGGTCTGGACTTCCAGGAGAAGCTGGCCGCCGCCGACATTCGCATGCCGATCGTGCTGATGACCGGCCACGGCGACATCCCGATGAGCGTGCGCGGCATGAAGGCCGGGGCCGTGGACTTCCTGACCAAGCCCTTCCGCGACCAGGACATGCTGGACGCCGTCGCCGCGGCCCTTGAGCGCGACCAGGCCGCCCGCGCCCAGCAAGGCGGCCTGGACGACCTGCGGGCGCTCTACGAGACCCTCAGCCTGCGCGAGAAGCAGGTCATGGCCCTGGTCGCCAGCGGCCTGATGAACAAGCAGGCCGCCCACCAGCTGGGGCTGTCGGAGATCACCGTGAAGATCCATCGCGGCAACCTGATGCGGAAGATGGAGGCCAGGAGCCTGGCCGACCTGGTCCGCATGGCCGAGGCGCTGAAGCTGCGGCCCGAAGAACCGTCTTGAACGATCCGGGCGCAAAGCCACACAAACCTCCGTATAGTTTCCGCAGGCGCGCTTATCGGGCACTTGTCATGACGCGACCGGCCGTCGCGCGTTCGAGGAAGCCGTTTTGTCCCCTTCTTCCCTCATCTGCGTCGTCGACGACGACGCGTCGGTCCGCGTTTCGCTGGAAGGGCTGCTGAGGTCCCTGGGCCACCGCGTCCAGGCCTTCGACAGCGCCACGGCCTTCATGGCCTCGGACGCGCGTGGCGTGGCCGCCTGCATCATCAGCGACCTGCAGATGCCCGGCATGACCGGCGTCGAGATGAAGGAAGCCATGGTCGCGGCCGGCCAGAAGACCCCTGTGATCCTGATCACCGCCTTCGCCGACGAGGCCCAGAAGGTGCGGGCCGAGAGGGCCGGCGTGACCTGCTTCCTGCCCAAGCCGTTCACCGGCGAGAAGCTGATCGACTGCCTGAACCGGGCGCTGATCGGGTAGGAAAGAAAATCTGCTCCCCTTCTGGGGGAGCTGTCGGCAAGGCCGACTGAGGGGGCAACTCGGCCTAGGCCGGCGATGCCCCCTCCGGCCCTTCGGGCCACCTCCCCCAGAAGGGGAGGAGAAGCGCCTCAGAACGGCTTGTCGCCCTTGATCGTCACGCGCTCGACGATCCGCTCCTGCGGCCAGTAATCCAGGATCGCGTAGTGCTGGGTCGCCCGGTTGTCCCAGAACACGATGGCGTTCGGCGTCCAGCGGAAGCGGACCTGGTATTCGGGCGACTTCACGCGGTCCAGCAGGTCGGCCAGCAGCGCCTTGGCCTCATCGTCGAGCAGGCCCAGGATCCTCGTCGTGAAAACCTTATTGACGAACAGGTGCTTGTCGCCGGTCTCGGGATGGGTGCGGACCACCGGGTGGACCATCGGCGGATAGGCCGCGCGCAGTTCCTGGCGCTTCTGCTCATCGACGCGGTAGCCATAGCTCTGGATGATGTCGTGCTCGGCGGTCAGGGTCGCCAGTTGGTCCTTCAGCTTCTGCGGCAGGTCGGCATAGATCGCGGCGGTGTCGGCGAACAGGGTGTCGCCGCCCAGCGGCGGCATGTGCCGCATCCGCAGTACGCCCCCCATCGAGGGCGCCTCGCGGAAGGTGACGTCGGTGTGCCACTTGTTGGCGGCGCGGACGATCGGGACGATCTCCTCGCGCAGCTTCATGCCGTCGGCCGCCTCGATGTGCAGGATCTCGGGGAAGCCTGGCACGTGGGCGGTGACGGGATGGCCCTCCAGATCGCCGAAATAGCGGCCGAAGCGGACGTGGGCCTCGTGGCTGATGTCCTGGTCGCGGAACCACACCACCTTGTGGCGCAGCAGGGCCGCGCGGATCGCCGCGACGATCTCGGGCTTGAGCGCTTCGCTCAGATCGAGACCTGAGATTTCGGCCCCCAGCACCGTGCCGGCGGGGGTGACGGTCAGGCCGGCGTAGTCGACGGCGTCCTTTTCGGAAATCGAAACCGGGGCGTTCATGGCGTCCTCCCGAGGGCTTTTCACGACCCTACGACCGAACACCGATCACTCAATTCACAAATTCTACGGCCGGTATTCCCGTTCCTCGTAGTCGAACCAGTCGAAGTCGGCTGGCGCGGCCATCCCCGAAGTGTCCTGGCAGGCCATGCCGACGAAGGCGCCGGTGAAGTTGGGCGCGCCGGGGGCGGTGGCTTCGTCCGACAGGATCGAGGCGTCGAACACCTCCGGCAGCCAGCTCCAGGCGCCCTGCCCCTGCCGATAGCCGAAGCGCAGCCGCTCGAAATCGACCTCGACGCGCAGCTCGACCGGACCGGCGGCCAGCGGGATCTCGGCGGTGAAACTGTCGGCCTGCGGGCTGTCGGGGTTACAGCTCATCACCCGCAGGTGCTTGCCGATCGCCTCGTCGTGGCTGACGTGCAGATAGTGCAGCTTGGAGCCGTTGTAGTAGCAGATCAGCCCCGCGGCCTGCTGGAAGTGCGCCGGCTCGAAGTCCAGCACCGTGGCGGCGGAATAGCAGTGCGCCTGCTGGCGGCGGGCGACCAGGGCCTGGCGGAAGACGCTGCCGACGCTCTCGCGACCGTAGAGACGCAGGGACCCCGGCTTCGCAGCCAGGCTGAAAATCTCGTCCGGATAGGGCGTCCGCAGCCACTGGAAGTCGATCGGCAGGTCGGGGCTGTCGAAGTCCGCGCGCACCGGCGCGACGGGCCAGCGCTGCTCGGGCAGGTCCGGCGCGGGCGTCTCCAGGGTGGGATCGCCGGAGCCGTCCAGGGTGCGCGGCCAGCCGTCCTCGCTCCAGACCAGTTTCTGGATGGCCGTCTCGCGGCCCAGAGGGCAGCGGCCGCGATTGGGCAGTGGGCGGCCGCAGAGATAGACCGCATAGGTTTCGCCGTCGGCGGTCTCGACGAGATCGGCGTGGCCGGCGCGTTGCAGCGCCACGTGCGGGCGGTCGCGCGCGGTCAGGACGTAGGTGTCGGGGTGCAGCGCATACGGGCCGTCGATGTTGCGCGAGCGGGCCATGGTCATGGCGTGGCCCCAGCCGGTGCCGCCCTCGGCGGTGACCAGATAGCACCAGCCCTCGCGCTTGTAGAGGTGCGGCGCCTCCGTCAGGCCGATGGCCGTGCCCTCGAAGATCACCTTGCGCTCGCCCACCAGCTTGCCCTCGGCGGCCGAGAATTCCTGCAGCACGATACCGGCGAAGCGGTTGCGGCCCGGTCGGTGATCCCACAGCTGATTGACCAGCCACTTGCGGCCATCGTCGTCGTGGAACAGCGACGGGTCGAAGCCGGAGCTGTTCAGATGGATCGGGTCCGACCACGGCCCCTCGATGTCGTCGGCCGTGACCAGGTAGTTGTGGAAGTCGCGCAAGGACGCCCCCGACGCCCCGCCCACAGTCGTGCGGCCATAGCGCTTCACGTCGGTGAAGATCAGCCAGAACTTGCCGTCGGCGTGGGTCAGGCACGGCGCCCAGACGCCGCAGCTGTCGGGGTCGCCCCGCATGTCCAGCTGGCTGGGACGGGTCAGCGGCCGGGTGAGTAGCCGCCAATTCTTCAGGTCCCGCGAGTGGTGGATCTGCACGCCTGGGAACCATTCGAAGGTCGAGGTGGCGACGTAGTAATCCTGACCCATCCGTACGATCGATGGGTCGGGATTGAAGCCACGCAGGATGGGGTTGGAAATCACGCTCATACTCTAACCTCGGGAGCCGCGCGGTCCTTGACGAGTGTCCACAGCAGCACCGCCCCGGCGAGGTCCAGCACGCCCAGGGCCACGAAGAACGGGTCATAGCCGATCGTCGTCACCAGCCCGCCGATCAGCAGCGAGAAGATCAGCAAGCCCAGATTGCCCATCATCCCGGCCAGGCCCGCCACCGTGGCGACCTCGTCGCGGCGGAAGAGATCCGAGGCCATGGTGATGACCGTGACCGACAGCGTCTGGTGGGCAAAGCCGCCCAGGCACAGCAGCGCGATGGCGGCGTAGGCGCTCTCGACCTTGCCGACGAACATCATGCCGGTCATCAGGATTGCGCCCAGGGTGAAGGCGATGCGGCGGGCGTTGATCAGCGACACGCCGCGCTTTTGCAAAAAATGCGCGATGACGGGTCCGGCCAAGCATCCCAGGTCGGCGGCCACGAACGGCATCCAGGCGAACAGCGCGATCTGCTTGAGGTCGAAGCCGCGCGTCTGGGTCAGGTACAGCGGCACCCAGAACGACAGCGTCCCCCAGGTCGGATCGGCCAGGAAGCGCGGCAGGGCGATGCCCCAGAACTGGCCTTGGCGGAGGATCGAGACGATCGACGGCCGCTTGCCGGCGGCGGCCAGGTGCGTCTCCTGGCCGGCGGCGATCTGCGCGCGCTCTTCGTCGGTCATCGACGGGTGCTGGTCGGGCGAGCGGTAGAAGAACAGCCACAGCACGACCCAGACCAGGCCGAACGCGCCGGTCAGCACGAAGGCCGCGCGCCAGTTCCAGGCCAGCACGGCCCACACCACCAGCGGCGGCGCCAGCACCGAGCCGATCGAGGCGCCGATGTTGAACACTCCGCCGGCGAAGCCACGCTCCCTGGCCGGGAACCAGGTGGCCACGGTCTTCATGCCGGCCGGCTGGGCCGAGCCTTCAGCCAGGCCCAGGAACCCGCGCAGGACCGCAAAACCCTGCCAGTTGTGGACCAGGCCATGGGCCATGGCGATCAGCGACCAGGCGGCGGCGAATATCGCAAACCCCGTGCGCAGGCCCAGGGTGTCGAGCACATAGCCGCAGGCCGGCTGCAGCATGATCCCCAGCTGGAAGGCGCTGGTGATCCAGGAATACTCCTTCACCGAGATGCCGAGCTCCTTCAGCACCGTCGGGGCCGCGATGCCCATGGTCGAGCGCGTCAGGTAGTTGACGATCGCGCCCAGCATGACCAGGCCGATGATCCACCAGCGCAGGGCTTTCAGTTTCGGCAAAAGCGGCTCCCCTCGGGCGCTGCTCCGGCCCGTTGAGTGTTACCGCTATCGTCGATGAGATCTGACGTCCACCCTGTCGTGGTCTGATATCACCCGGCCTTCTTGGGCAGCGGATGGCCGGCGGCCAGGGCCTTGGCGCGGCGGTTGACCCGGCTGGTGACGGAGGGGGTCTTCTTGCCAGACTTGGCGGCGGGCTTGCCCTTGGCGTGGCTCTTCGAGCGCGAGTCCTTCTCGGCCGCCAGCTGCTGGAAGATGCGCATGTGCTTGTCCGCCCGCTCCTTGCAGTGGGCGTGCATGGCCTCAAGCTCCTTGTCGGTTAGCTTCTCGATGCCGATGAACTCGTCCTCGGCCGCCGTCGTGGCGCGGATCAACTCGTCCAGCTTGGTCTGCAAGGCCAGGCCGTCGCGGTTCTGGGTGTTCTGGATCAGGAACACCATCAGGAAGGTGATGATCGTCGTGCCGGTGTTGATCACCAACTGCCAGGTCTCGGAGAACTTGAAGAGCGGCCCCGTCACCGCCCACAGCAGCACGAAGGCGACGCAGATCAGGAAGGCGGGCGGACTGCCCGTGGCCTTGGCCGTGACATTGGCGAATTTGGCGAACAGCTTGTCCACGAAGCGACCTCTCAGGAATCGCTCCAGTAACGCTTAGACGGGCGCGGAGGCTCCGCGCTGGGACGCCTGTTGATGCAGGATCTTGGCGCCGCGCCGCTCGACCTCGCCGACGAAGCGGTCCTTGCCGTCGGTGGCGCTGGTGGGCTCCCAAACGAAAACGCTCGTGCAGTCATGGGCCTGACCGATCTCACCCGCCAGCCCCAGGGCGTCGACATCGTCTTCCGCTGCTTCTGCGATGAAGGTCAGCGACACGCCATCGGCGCGCCTGGGATAGAAGAGGTAGGTAGGCATGAAACGAGCTCCAGCCCTTCGAGCGGGAGCGGAAGCCGCAGCTTCATCTCTCAGTCACCAGCGCTCGATGAATCCGTGCCAGTGATGTGTAGAGCTTAACACCCCGATTTGGGGAGTGCGAGGGAATACAGCCCAGCCTGATAATAAATGTTAGTCGTAAACCCGACATTCACGTCAGCACGTCACCTCCAAACCACCGAAATACATGATGAACAGGGGCCGCCCCGAACAACTCTCAAGCAGAGTAATTTGAGTTTAATTTGAAATTCCAGGTGCGAGAACTACGCCATCAGCAAATACCCGCCGTTGCGCGCCTCTTCAGTGCGAAGAACCGGACATGACGCGGCGACTGCGGCTTACTTGTAGCTGAGGGCCCAGCTGACGGTGATCGGCCCGGTCGCGCCGGCGGCGCCAGTGCAGCTGGTCAAGGCCGTCATCGCGCCGGTCGGACTGCGATAGGCCTGCTCGTCGGCCAGGGCGCGGCTCGAGCAGGTCAGCCCCTCGACCTTGAAGCCGGTCACCTCGCCCGTCCCGAAGGTCGTGACCCCGCCCTTGGTCTTCGCTTTGCCCGAGAAGCTGGCGAAGGCCAGGTCCACCGCCTTCACCGAAACACCCGGCTTGGGCGTGAAGACGTCCGTGCGGCGGATGCGGCCAGGCTCCAGGACATAGGTCGTCCTGACGCTGAAGCGGTCATCGGCGACCGGGGCCTTCTGGCCCAGGCGGTCCAGCTGATCCTGGTCGTAAGTGACGGTGGTGCGCGCGCCCTGCCCCTCGACCTTCACGTGGGCGGCATAGGCCAGCGGGGCGAGCTGGGCGCCATCGGCCAGGGTGATACGCGGCAGAAGCTGCGGGAACACCCCATCGGCCACGCCCTGCAGCATCCCTGGCGAGAACGGGATCGGGTAGTACGGCGTGTTCATGTGCTGGCTGTCACCGCCATTGATGATCGGCAGGGCGATCACCCGCTTCCCGTCGCGTAGCGTGACCACCAGCCGGTCGTTCTTGCCTTTCGCGAACCAGGTCACCGTCCGCTTGGGCAGCTTGTCGAGCCAGGCGCCAAGGCCGGGATCCGGCGCCTTGTCCTTGAAGCCCAGCTCGTTCCAGATCGCGCTGGTGTAGATGTATTGCCGGCCCAGGCTCAGGTTCTCGCCCAGGATCCGGTGCTTGCCGCGATAGGCGTCCGTGCGGCGGCCATGATCCCACAGGTTCACCGAGCCCATCTTGGGATCGAACCAGAAGTCCATGTAGCGGGCCGCGACGCGCGCACTGAACGCGTAGCCCATCGCCTTTTCTTCCGGCGTCAGCACGTCCAGCTTGGCCGCAGCGGTCAGCACTTCCAGGAAGGCCGTCTCGCCATAGGTTCCGATGCTGCGCCCGTACTCGAAGCCCTCGCCGCGCAGGTTCAGGCGCGGCAGCATGAGATCGACCGACCGGCGCAGCCACTGACGCACCTCGGGCGTGGCGGGCATGCCGGCCTCGATCAGGCGGTGGCTGATCTCGCCGATCAGCAGCACCGAATAGCGGTCGAAGCGCCCGTCGCCATCGGTCTCGTCGGCGAAGCCGTATTCGCCCGAATACTTGCGATAGTGGTCCAGCGTCTTGCCCAGCAGGGCCTCGCTGGCCGAGGCGTCCTCCCAGCCCAGGCGATAGCGCAGCCGCGCCACGCTGAAGGCCACGCCGTAATAGTTGTTGGGCAAGTTGATCAGCGTCAGGTCGTCCGTACGGACGAAACGCCGCCAGTCCAGCTTGGCCTTCAGCTTCTCCAGGGTCGCCGGCGCGATCGCCTGATCCAGCAGGCCGGCGTCCTTCAGCATGTGGATCGCCTGGCAGTAGTAGTAGATGCCCCAGGTGTCGTTGGGGTCGTCGACGGTCAGGTCGGCGATCTGGCGATAGGCGGCCAGGTAGCGCTGGAACTTCGGATCCGTGCGCGGGGTGTCGACGATCAGGTAGGCAAGGCCGATGGCGATCTTGCCGGGCAGGAACTTGTCGTCGGCCTCGAACACCTTGACCCCGTCCAGGGTCATGTCGCGCTTCTCGGCGAGAAGCTTTTCCAGCAGCACGGCGGTCTGCGGCAGCAGGCGCGTCTCCACCGTCTGGTTCATCGGCGCGACGGCGCCGGCATAGAGCGGGCCGCGCGGCCCCTGCTCAGCGGCTAGGGCGGGCGCGGCGACCGCCAGGGCCGCCGCCGTCAGCAGGAGAAGCTTGCGCACGTTTAAGTGGCCTTACCAGTTGAACATGGTCCCGTCCTGCAGACGGTTCACCGGCAGGTAGGCGCGCTTGTATTCGTACTTTCCGGCCAGTTCCTCGTCGATGTCGACGCCCAGGCCTGGCTTGTCGCCCGGATGCAGCATGCCGTCGTTGAAGGTATAGGCGTGCGGGAAGACGGCGTCCGTCTCCGGCGTGTGGCGCATGTATTCCTGCAGGCCGAAGTTCGGGATCGACATGTCGAAGTGCAGGGCCGCGGCCATGGTGATCGGCGACAGGTCGGTGGCGCCGTGGCAGCCGGTCTTGACGTGGTGCAGGTCGGCGAAGGCGGCGATCTTCTTCAGGTTGCTGATGCCGCCGGCGTGCAGCACGGTGGCGCGCAGATAGTCGATCAGCTGTTCCTCGATCAGCTGCTTGGCGTCCCAGACGTGGGCGAAGATCTCGCCGACGGCCAGCGGCGTCGTCGTGTGCTGGCGGATGATGCGGAAGCCGGCCTGGTTCTCGGCCGGGACCGAGTCTTCCAGCCAGAACAGGCGGTAGGGCTCCAGGTCCTTGCCCAGGCGGGCGGCCTCGATCGGGGTCAGGCGATGGTGGACGTCGTGCAGCAGGTGGACGTCCCAGCCCAGGACCTCACGCGCCTTCTCGAACAGCTGCGGCACATGCTTCAGATAGGCCGAGGTCGACCACAGGTTCTCGGTCGGCAGATTGCCGTCGGCCGGCTCGTAGAACATCTTGTCGCCGGAGACACCGTAGGTGCTGTTCAGCCCCGGCACGCCGGTCTGCAGGCGGATGGCCTTGTAGCCCATGGCCTTGTACTTCACCGCCTCGGCGATGGTGTCGTCGATGGTCTCGCCATTGGCGTGGCCGTAGACGGTGACGCCCGTGCGGCACGCACCGCCCAGCAGCTGATAGACCGGCAGGCCCGCGACCTTGCCCTTGATGTCCCACAGCGCCATGTCGACAGCGGCCAGGGCGGTCATGGCCACCGGACCGCCGCGCCAGTACGAGCCGCGATAGAAGAACTGCCAGATGTCCTCGATCTGATGGGCGTCGCGACCGATCAGGCTGGGGATCATGTGATCCTGCAGGAAGCTGACCACTGACAGCTCGCGCCCGTTCAGCGTGGCGTCGCCAACGCCGGTGACGCCGTCCTCGGTCGTGATCTTCAGCGTCACGAAGTTGCGGCCGGGGCAGGTGACGATGACCTTGGCGTCGATGATCTTCAGCATGGACCTGGTGACTAGCTAAGCGGGGCCGTAAAGTGGCCTGACCACTTCTAGCCACTTATCTGGCAAGAAGCTAGTGGCCTTGCCAGTTTGCTGAGCACGGTCCTGTAGCGCACTGATCGGTCATACAATAGGGTGCGCAAACCCCGGCGCAGCGCCGGCTGGATTGACGAGACGATGACGACTTCGACGGCCGAAACCCGCAAGCTGTACCAACAAGTGGCCAATTCGATCGCCGACGCGATTCGCGACGGCGTGCACCGCCCTGGCCAGCGCCTGCCGTCCGAGCGCGATCTGGCAGAAGACTACAAGGTCAGCCGCCCGACCGTGCGCGAAGCGATGATCGCCCTGGAAATCCGCGGCCTGGTCGAAGCCCGTCACGGCTCAGGCGTCTACGTCACCGAAGCGCCGCGCGCCGAGGTCACCGCCCCCGAGCTGGACATCGGCGCCTTCGAGCTGACCGAGGCTCGCCGCTTGATCGAGGGCGAGGTCGCCGCCCTCGCCGCCGCCACCATCACCGACGAGGAGCTGGCCGAGCTGGCCGCCATCCTCGACGACATGGTCGTGGAGAACGACAACAACGTGAAGGGCGACCGCGCCGACCGCCGCTTCCACGTCACCATCGCCCAGGCCAGCCGCAACAGCGCCTTCGTCACCGTGGTCGAGAACCTCTGGGACCTGCGCTACAAGTCGCCCCTGTGCCGCGCCATGCTGGAACGCGCCCGCCAGGTCGGCGTGCGTCCGCTGATCGACGACCACCAGGAGATCCTCCTGGCCCTCAAGGAACGCGACCCCACCGCCGCCCGCAACGCCATGCGCGAGCACCTGGGCCGGGTGATCGACAACCTGCTGACCGCCACCGAGATCGACGCCCTGGAGCGGGCGCGGAATGAAGTGGCGGCACGGCGGACCGAGCTGGCGAGAAGGTCGGCGATCTAGCCCTCGGCCGCCAGCTTCCGGCGGCGCTCCAGTTCCAGCGCGCTTGGTTCGTCGTGCATGAACGAGCCCGTCTCGACCAAGCCGGCCCGGGCGTAGCGACTGACGACCGCGCCCATGGGCGAGACTTGGCTTTCCATCAGCCGATAGGTGCGCGGCGCGGCCTCGCCTTGGAACAGGCGCTTGCCCCGCCCCAGCACCACCGGGAAGGTCAAGGTGTGCAGCTCGTCGACCAGATCCTGCGCGAACAGGGTCTGCAGGAAATCGGCCGAGCCCTGGGTCAGGAGGTCAGGCCCCTCCCCCGCCTTCAGCCGCCGGATCTCGGCGACCGGGTCCTCGCCCAGCCAGCGGCTGTTTCGCCAGGTCAGCTTGAAGTCGGCGTCACGCGTGGCGACGAACTTGGTCGCCTTGTCGAACACCTGGCGGATAGGATCGTCGTCCGGCGCGAACGGCCAGTGACCGGCGAAGATCTCGTAGGTCTTGCGGCCCAGCACCAGGTCGAAGGGCTGCTCGAACAGTCGCCAGTTGGCCTTGCCGGCCACGTCGTCGAACAGCGGCGGCAGCCAGCCGCCGAACGGAAAGCCGCCAGACGGATCCTCCGGCGGTCCGCCCGGGGCCTGCATCACGCCGTCCAGGCTGATGAAGGCGGCGACGATCAGCTTTCTCATGTCTGGTCTCCCTGGTTCTGATCCAAGGAACGGGCGGATGTCAGCGCTTCCGACAACCGCCCGCGATTATCTATTTCTTGTAGGCCCCGATCACCAGGCGGCTCTGCGCGGCCGGGTCCTTCTTGGCGATGTATTCCGCCTTCGCGGCAAAGCCCGCGTCGCCATAGGCCGCGGCCGCCAGGTTGTAGAGCGGCAGCGCTTCTTCCGTGGCCTCCTGCGGCTTCAGCTCCTTGTACGGAAACGCCGCCTCGTTGCCGACATAGGGCGCCAGGTAGTCGAAGGCGGCGCGCAGGCCCTGCCCCTTCGGACCCTTGTAGCCCCACAGGTCGACGCCGACGCAGGCACCCAGCTCGGCCATGCCGACCAGGGGCTCGATGGCGAAATAGCTGTAGTGCAGACCCCGGGTGCGGGCGAGCTCCTTGGGCATCTTGCCGTCCGGGTCGATCTGCGGATCGATGCGGGTCTTGCCGGCCCCCGCGATCGTCGCCTTGGCCAGGTCGGGCCGGCGGGCGAACAGCGAGAAGGTCGCCAGCTGGTAATCGTACCAGATGCCGTGGTTATTCTGCGCCGCCTGCTCTTCCTTGGCCGTCGCGCCTTTCTGCAGCCACATCGTATAGACCTCGAACCAATGCTCGAGCGCCTTCTGCTCGGCCGGCTTGATCGCGCCCGAGGGGGCCAGCAGGCCGATCGACTCCACCACGCGCAGCAGGCGGAAGGTGTCCAGCACCCCCTCGGCGCGGCCCGGCGTGCGGCCCGGAACACCTTGCGCATAGGTCATGTGCGGGCGCATCCGGGTGTCCGGATCCAGGAACCAGACGTACAGCAGCTCGGACGCCTTCTTGGCGTATCTGGCGTCGTCGGTGAAGTAATAGGCCAGCGACAAGGCCTCGACGGCGTCGGCCATGTTGTCCATCCGCACGGCGTCGAAGGCGTTGGTCGAGCGTTCCGGATTGAACTCGCCGTCCTTGCGGATATAGGGCTCGCCGTTCGGCTTGGACGGATCGGGCCACCAGTACGGCCCCATCGAGATGTAGTCGTGCTTGTCGCCGCTGGGCGGGACGCGGGTCTTTTCGGTGACGGCGTAGTAGGGGCCGTCCAGCGCCTTGTCGGCGCGGGCGATCAGGGCCTTGTAGGCGGGCGCCACCGCGGGATCGGCGAGGCTGGCCTTGGCCGCCTTCAAGGCCTGCGGCTTCCAGCGGAAGGTGCGGCGGCCGTCGAAGTCGGCGGCGTAGCCGTCGTCGGCCTTGCAGACCGGGCCGGCGGCCAGGGCGGGCGCAGCGGCGGACAGCGCGCTCAGGGCGACGGCGCAGCAGGCCAGCGCGCGGATCGTCGATCGGATCATCGGGTCTTTCCTCCTCCTCGCCCGGCCTTTTGGAAACCGGTGTCAGAGTCAGCTACACCGAAATTGGGCGACCATACAAGCAACTGGCATGACCAGAATTCCACATCCTGAGCGGGATTTGCCTGCAGGTGGCGAGATCAGGTAAGACAACTTGCAGCAGCGCCCGGCAGAGGCGCGCTGAGGGGGAAGGTTCTGATGCGCGTGCGGTTCGCGACGGCTGTGGCCTGCCTGGCCCTGAGCGCCCTCCCCGTCTGGGCGCAGACGCCGAAATCCGCCACGCCCGCCAACGCTCCCGCCGATCCTGCCGCCTCCGCCCTGACCTTGGGCCGCGCCGTCGCCGACTGGCAGCTGCGCCACATGGATGGCCAGTTCGCCTATGTGAAGACCCAGCACGCCAAGACCCAGAACCCGCGCGGCTGGATCCAGGGCGCCTTCTATGCCGGCCTGACCGCCTTCGCCGACCGGACGGGAGATCGGAGCTACGCCCAGACCTTGCGGACGCATGGCGCCCAGGAAGGCTGGGGCCTGGGCCAGCGCCCCTTGCACGCCGACGACCACGTGATCGCCCAGTCCTGGATCTGGATGTACGGCCATGACCACGACGCCGCGCAGATCGCGCCGGTGAAGGCCCGCTTCGACGCCATCCTGGCCGATCCGCCCCACGCGGACCTAACCTTCATCGACGGCACGGAAGACCAGCCCTGCCAGGTTCGCTGGTGCTGGAGCGACGCGCTGTTCATGGCCCCGCCGACCTGGATCGCCCTGTCGACCGTGACCCAGGACCCGCGCTATGCCGCCTATGGCGACAAGGAGTTCTGGGCCAGCACGGACTGGTTGCTGAACAAGCAGGACGGCCTCTATTTCCGCGACAGCCGCTACTTCGACCGCCGCGACGACCAGGGCCGCAAGATCTTCTGGAGCCGCGGCAACGGCTGGGCCTATGCCGGGATCGTCAACATCCTGAAGACCCTGCCGGCCGACCACCCGTCGCGTCCGCGCTATGTCTCGCTGTTCAAGCGGATGTCGGCCCGACTGGTCAGCTTGCAAAAGCCCGACGGCTACTGGTCGGTGTCGCTGCTGGCGCCCGAGCATAGCCCGCCCGAGAGCAGCGGCACGGGCTTCTTCGTCTATGGCCTGGCCTGGGGCGTGAACACCGGCCTGCTGAAGGACGCGAAGTACAAGACCTCCGCCCGCTTGGGCTGGAGCGCCCTGGCCAAGGCCGTCCAGCCCGACGGCAAGCTAGGCTGGGTGCAGCAGGTCGGCTACGCGCCCGACCATGTCGAGGCGGGCGACACCCAGCTCTACGGCGCCGGGGCCTTCCTGCTGGCCGCCTCGGAAGTCTCGCGCGGCCGCTTCTAGATCTTTCCTGAACGCCTGTTCGCAACCTGAGCGACAGGATCATCACGCACGTCTACACGCGCACAACTTCGCGCGAACGCACGTATGTGAATATCGTTATTCGAGAAATATGATGAATATTATCTACACTAAAAACTCTACATAGAGTTCAACGTTCCGCGAACGACGAGATTTCGATATCGTTCCACGACTGGTGTTATAAATTTCCGTCATGTTGCGGCCACGATACCGCCTTGACTTATTCTCGCCCCAATTGGCCAAAGGCGTGGCCTTATAGATACAGCTATAAGACAATTTGATTACACGAACTGCCTCACGATTGACCACTCGGATGAGAAGAGCCTAAGGCGCCGACAACCGCCGGATCGCGGCGGGAAACTCATCTTGCATCGGGCTGTAAGGACGTCGGCGCACGCGCTGGCGAGGGCGGCCCGGAAGGATAACGACATGAAGTATCAGTTTACCCGGGGTCGGCTGCTCACCACCTCGATGATCGTTGGCGTGGCCACGCTGGCCGGCTTCGCCGCGAACGCCCAGACCGCCGCGCCGGCCGCTCCGCCGGCTGCACAGGACAATGAAGTCGAAGCGGTTGTCGTCACCGGCTCGCTCCTGCGCCGCACCGACACCGCCACCCCCTCGCCCGTGACCGTCCAGACGACGGAACAGCTGAAGGCCCAGGGCATCACGACGGTGTCGGACGCCATCCGCAGCCTCTCGGCCGACAATTCGGGCTCGATCCCGGCCGCCTTCGGCAGCGGCTTCGCCGCCGGCTCGACCGGCGTGTCGCTGCGCGGCCTGTCGGTCAACTCGACGCTGGTCATGATCGACGGCCTGCGTAACGCCAACTATCCGCTGGCCGACGACGGCCAGAAGGCGTTCGTCGACCTGAACTCGATCCCGTTCAACGCGGTCGAGCGCATCGAGACGCTGAAGGACGGGGCCTCGTCGCTGTACGGCGCCGACGCCATCGGCGGCGTCGTCAACATCATCATGAAGTCGAACTACCAGGGCATGTCGGCCGACGCCTCGTACGGCACGAGCCAGCACGGCGGCGGCGACCAGTATCGCTTCAATGGCGACGTCGGTTACGGCGACCTGGATACCGACAAGTACAACGTCTATTTCGACGTCGAGTACCAGCTGGACAAGCGCATCCGCGGTAACCAGCGCGGCTTCCCGTACAACACCAACGACCTGACCTCGATCCCGGGCGGCGCCAACAACAACCCGCAGACCGGTGGCAGCACCTTCTACGGCAACATCAAGCGCGCCACCCTGGGCACGCCGGGCAACCTGGCCACGGGCGTGGCCATCGACAGCCCGACCAACGTCTGGCAGCCGCTGCGCACCTGCGCCTCGGACTCGCCGCTGACCACGCAGTATGACGAAGACGGCGTCCTGATGGGCACGTACTGCGCCCAGAACATCGCCAACTTCGGCGACATCCAGCCCAAGCAGTCGCGCGTGGGCACCTATGGCCGCTTCACGATCAAGCCGAACGACAACTTCGAAGCCTACCTGTCGGGCAGCTTCATCCAGTCGAAGACCTCGGTAAACGGTACTCCGGTCAGCGTCTCGTCGAGCACGCCGAACAACCTGAGCAACCTCGTCCTGCCGGTCTACATCTGCTCGGCCGGCGTCTCGTGCGCCACCGCCGCCGATCGCCAGCTGAACCCGAACAACCCGTTCGCCTCGACCGGCGACTACGCGCTGATCAAGTACCGCTTCAGCGACCTGCCGGCCACGGCCCGCTACACCAACCGCATGTTCCGTGTGGTCGGCGGCGTGAAGGGCGACATCAAGGACTGGACCTACCAGGCCAATGTCGTCATCGCGCACGACACCCTGGAAAGCGCTCAGACCGGCTTCCTCAGCTACAAGCAGCTGATGAGCGACATCCAGACGGGCGCCTACAATTTCGTCGACCCGTCGAAGAACAGCCAGGCCGTCCGTGACGCCCTGTCGCCGGTCCTGGCCAAGACCTCGACCACCGACATGGACTCGGTGAACTTCCAGGCCTCGCACGCCCTGTTCAGCCTGCCGGGCGGCGACGCCCAGCTCGGCATCGGCGGCGAGTTCCGCTATGAAGCCACCAACGACCCAGCCCTGAACCCGGTCAACGACGCGCAAGGTCTGGGCAACGCCCGCACCGAGGGCAACCGCACCGTCGCCTCGGCCTTCGCCGAAGTCGGCCTGCCGATCCTGACCCAGCTGGAAGTCAACCTGTCGGGTCGCTACGACCACTATTCGGACTTCGGCGGCAACTTCTCGCCGAAGATCGGCGTCAAGTTCACGCCCATCAAGACGGTCGCCCTGCGCGGCACGATCTCGAAGGGCTTCCGCGCGCCGTCGTTCTCGGAAGCCGGCAACTCGGCCAGCCAGGGCTTCACGACGTTCTCGTTCAAGGCCGACCAGTACGCCGCGTTCCGCGACTCCCACGGCAACAACGAGTACACCAAGGCCTACTCGCTCTCGTCGATCACCACGGCCAATCCGGACCTGAAGCCGGAGAAGTCGACCAGCTACACCCTGGGCGCGGTGTGGGCTCCCACGCGCAGCTTCAGCGTCTCGCTGGACTACTACCACATCAAGAAGAACGACGTGATCGCGCAAGCCAGCGCGGGCACGGCCCTGGCCGCCTACTATTCGGGCCAGGCCATCCCGGCCGGCTACACCGTCGTGGCCGATGCGATCGACCCGGAACACCCGACTGCCCTGGCGCGCGTGCTCTCGGTCGCCTCGCCCTACATCAACGCCGACTCGCTGGTGACCAGCGGTCTGGACCTCAACATCCAGGCCAAGTTCTACCTGCCGGGCGACGTGAAGTGGACGAGCAACCTCGATGCCACGACCATCTTCGACTACAAGTACACCCAGGACGGGACGACCTATAACTACGTGGGCAAGGAAGCCCCGTACGTGCTGTCGTCGGGCGCGGGTACGCCGAAGAACCGCCTGTCGTGGATGAACACCTTCGAGCGCGGTCCCATCCACGTGACGGGCACCATGAGCTACGTCTCGGGCATGCGCGAAGAGGACGACAGCTACGACAGCGCCTGCCTCTACGGCGACTCCAACTTCAACTGCCGCGTGAAGTCGTTCACGACCGTCGACCTGACGGGCGCCTACGACGTCACGGAAAAGGCGACGGTCTATGCCGACGTCATGAACCTGTTCGACACCGGCCCGATGTTCAACCCGGCCAACTACGCCGGCGTGAACTGGAACCCGACCTACTCGCAGTCGGGCATCGTGGGCCGTTACTTCCGCGTTGGCATGCGCCTGAAGTACTAGAGCTATCTCGCGTACGGACCGCGTATGGGTCCGATGAGATGGAGGGGCCGCCCGCAAGGGCGGCCCCTTTCCTATTTGGGCATGAAAAAATGGGCTGAGCCGACCGTTGCCCGACGTGCGGAAACGCTCTCCACTTACGTCAGTCTAAAGAGGGGCCGACGCACCGTTGCGTCCGCCAAGGGCAACGGGGTTGGAAATGACGCGCAGTGGAGCGATGGCCGGAGCGGCCTTGGGCGTGGTGCTGGCTTTCAGCGGGATCAGCGGCGCGATCGCCGCCGACATCACCCCACCCGACAAGGCCTTCGCCCAGCCGGTCGGCAGCGACTACTTCCTGGCCGACTACACCGCCTACGAGGCCTATCTGAAGACCCTGGCCGGCCAGTCCGACCGCATGAAGCTGGTCGACATCGGCAAGACCGAGGAAGGCCGCACCATGTGGGTGGCCATCGTCTCCTCGCCGGCCAACCTGGCCAAGCTGGACCACTACAAAGAGATCGCCCGCAAGCTGGCCAAGGCCGAGGGCGTCAAGGAAGACGAGGCCCGCAAACTCGCTTCCGAAGGCAAGGCGATCGTCTGGATCGACGCGGGCCTGCACGCCAGCGAGACCATCACCTCGCAGGGCCAGATCCAGGTGCTCTACCGGATGCTGACCCAGAACGATCCGGAGACGATGCGCCTCCTGGACGACACCATCATCCTGTTCGGCCAGGACAATCCGGACGGGATGGAGATGATCTCGGACTGGTACATGCGTAACCAGGACCCGAAGAAGCGCGAGTTCAACTCGCTGCCGCGCCTGTACCACAAGTACATCGGCCACGATAACAACCGCGACAGCTTCATGTCGTCGATGGCCGAGACCACCAACGTCAACAAGATGCTGTTCCGCGAATGGTATCCGCAGATCGTCTACAACCAGCACCAGACCGGCCCCAACGGCATGGTGGTGTTCGTCCCGCCGTTCCGCGACCCGTTCAACTTCAACTACGACCCGCTGGTCATGACCGAGCTGCAGGAAGTCGGCATGGCCATGCACAGCCGCCTGGTGGCCGAGGACAAGCCGGGCTCGGGCGCGCGCAGCGCCGCGCCCTACTCCACCTGGCACAACGGCATGGAGCGGTCGGTCGCCTACTTCCACAACTCGATCGGCCTCTTGACCGAGATCATCGGCGGCCCAACCCCGACGACGGTCAATTTGGTGCCGGAACTGCAGCTGCCGGGCAACGACCGCCCCGCCCCCATCGCGCCGCGCGAATGGCACTTGCAGGACTCGCTGGACTACCAGTGGACGATGAACATGGCGGTCATCGACTACGCCGCCCGCAACAAGGAACGCCTGCTCTTCAACATCTGGAAGATGGGCGACAACAGCATCAAGCGCGGCAACAAGGACAGCTGGACGATCACTCCGACCCGTGTCGAGGAGCTGCAGGCCGCCGGCAAGGACAAGCCGGGCCCGTACGGCCAGGCTATCGATCCCAAGCTCTACAAGACCGTGCTGCAGACCCCGGAGGAGCGTGATCCGCGCGGCTACATCATCCCGGCCGACCAGGCCGACATGCCCACGGTCGTGGCCTTCCTGAACGCCCTGATCAAGACCGGCGTCGACGTGGACAAGGCGACGAAGGCTTTCACAGTGGGCGGCAAGACCTATCCGGCCGGCTCCTATGTCGTGCGCTCGGCCCAGGCCTATCGCCCGCACATCATGGACATGTTCGAGCCGCAGGATCACCCGCACGACCTGGAATATCCGGGCGGTCCGCCCAAGGCCCCCTACGACGTCACCGGCTACACCCTGGCCTACCAGATGGGCATCAAGTACGACCGCATCCTGGAGGGCTTCGACGCCCCCACGACGCGCGTGCCGGACGTGATGGCCGTGACGCCGGGCGCGGTGAAGGGTTCGGGCGGCGCGGGTTGGCTGGTCAGCCACGAGACCAACGGCAGCTTCACCCTGACCAATCGCCTGCTGAAGGCCGGCGCCAAGGTCTATTGGGTCAAGGACGGCGCCAAGGCCGGCAAGACCGCCTTCGGTCCCGGCGCGATCTGGGTCCCCGCCTCGCCCGCCGCCAAGGCGGTGATCGACCAGGGCGTCAAGGACCTGGGCATCGACGCCTACGCCGTCGGCGGCAAGCCCTCGGGCGCGACCATCGCCCTGAAGCCGATCCGCGTCGGCCTGGTCGACGTCTATGGCGGCTCGATGCCCTCGGGCTGGAACCGCTGGATGTTCGAGAAGTTCGAGGCGCCCTTCCAGGTCGTCTACCCGCAGCGCCTGGACGCCGGCGACATCGCCAAGGACTACGACGTGCTGGTGTTCCCGGACGGCGTCGTGCCCGCCCCGGCCGACGGTCCGTTCAAGGCCGGCCGTGGCGGTCCGCAGCCTAAGCCCGAGGACATCCCGGCCGAATACCGCGCCTGGCTGGGCCGGGTGACCGACGAGAAGACCCTGCCCAAGATCGCCGACTTCGTGAAGGGCGGCGGCACGGTGGTGGCCATCGGCGCTTCGACGCGCCTGGCTACGGCCCTGGGCGCGCCGGTCGACGTCGCCACCGCCAAGATGGACAACGGCCAGCTGAAGGCTCTGACCACCCGCGAGCTCTACATCCCGGGCTCGGTGCTGCGCGCCAAGGTCGATCCGAAACAGCCGCTGGCCTATGGCGCCGGCAGCGACGTCGACGTCTTCTTCGACCGCAGCCCGGCCTTCACCGTGAAGCCCGACGTCAAGGGCGTCTCGCGCGTGGCCTGGTTCGACACCGACAAGCCCCTGCGCAGCGGCTGGGCCGTCGGCCAGGAGAAGCTGAAAGGCTCGACCGCCATGCTCGACATCGACATCGGCAAGGGCAAGGTCTTCGCCTTCGGTCCGGAGATCACCCAGCGGGCGCAGTCGTACGGGACGTTCAAGTTCCTGTTCAACGGCCTGCTGTACGGGCCGGCTGTGAGCGGGAAGTAAGTCGCCAAGAACTCTCCTCCCCTCTGGGGGAGGTGGCCCAGAGGGCCGGAGGGGGCAGCGCGGCGAACGTCCAGCAGTCCCCTCAGTCGGCTTCGCCGACAGCTCCCCCAGCGGGGGAGCAGAAGGTGAGTTCAGGCCGCCCTCCCCTTCAGGGTCATCGCCCTTCCCAGATACAGCAACACCAACACCAGCGGCGCGATCAGCCAGACCGTCCGCAGCTCGTTCAGCGGCGCCCACAGGCTGACTGGAACCAACACCAGACCCAGCACCACGCCGCCCAAGGCGCTGAAGCGGTTCAGCGTCAGCCTTCGCGGCGAGGCCGGCGCGCCGTCACGGCTCAGGACGATCAGCTTGGCCGCACTGTTGGCCCCGAACATCATCCACAGCGCGGCGGCCGCCAGCAACAGGCGCGAGGGGATCTCGCCCGCCGGGAACCAGCCGTAGATCGCGCCGATCTCGACGCCCTCCAAGGCGGCGAACAGCACGGCGACGCCGGCCAGAAAAGTCTGGCTCCAGCGTCGACGCTGCTCAGCGCCCTCCGATCCGCCGCGCGGCATGCGCAGCGCCACAAAGACCGCGCCCAGCAGAAGCCCGGCCGGCGCCGCGATCAGCGTCTCGATCGGCATGGGGCGGCGCCCGGCGCCCAGGTGGCCTGCAAGAGGAACGAGGTCGTCCACAGGTCTATCCAGCACGACGACCGCCGCAGCGGCGACCATCACTGTCAGCAAAACCCCCAAGAGCAACAGCAGCCGCCGGTCCATATTTCGTCTCCCATCGAAATTCGAGTGGACCTTATTTCGTTATTTCGCTAAATGTCAAACATGGACGTGATCTTCAGAGCCCTCTCCGATCCGACCCGCCGCCGCGTGCTGCAGTTGCTGCGCGAGCGGCCCATGACGGCCGGCGAGCTCGCGGACCAGTTCGCGCTGTCGAAGCCGACCCTCTCGGCGCATTTCGCCGTGCTGCGCGAGGCGGGCCTGATCGAGCCGGTGCGTCAGGCCACGACCATCACCTACCACCTCAAGCTCTCGGTGCTGGAGGAGGCGCTGCTGGCCTTCGCCAACTCGCTGCACATCGGGATTGCCGCCAAACCCGTCGACCAGACCTGAAACGAAAACGGCGCCGGGAGGGCAGTCCCGGCGCCGTTGATCGCATCCCACGAGGTCTCTCAGGTGGGGGGAGGTTGACCCCTAGGGGGCGATCGCCTCGGCTCCAGGACGACGCGGATCCGCGCCGCCCAGGAAGAGACCCTTGTCGATCATGATCGACTGGGCGGAGCCCATGGTCTCGTCCGAGGATAGGGGGTGGCCCATCGCCTTGAGGGCGGCCACCGTGTCGGGATTGAAGTTCGGCTCGACGCGCAGGTTGTCGCTGGCGTCCTGGAAGATCCGCGGCTGGTGCGTCGCCTCGGCCACGTTCAACTTGAAGTCGACCACGTTGACGATGACCTGCAGCACCGTGTCGATGATCGTGCTGCCGCCCGGCGTGCCGGTGATCAGCCACGGCTTGCCGTCCTTGAAGATCATGGTCGGCATCATGGTCGAGAGCACGCGCTTGCCCGGCTGCAGGGCGTTGGGCGGCAGCGGCCGGCCGCTCTTCTGGGCGCGCCAGGCCGCGGCGTGCGAGTAGTTGTTCATCTGGTTGTTCAGCACGAAGCCCGCGCCGGCCACCATCACGCCCGAGCCGAAGTCGGCCCCCAGGGTGAAGGTGTTGGAGACCGCGTTGCCCTCGGCGTCGGCTACCGAGAAGTGGGTGGTGTTGTGGCTCTCGAACGCCCAGGGATCGCCGACGCCCAGCTCCTTGGCGCTCTTGGCCTTGTCCGGGTCGATCAGCTTGGCGCGCTCGATACCGTAGGCTTTGGAGGTGAAGCCGGCCAGCGGGACCTTCACGAAGTCGGTGTCGCCCAGGAACCGCGCACGGTCGGCATAGCCCAGCTTCATGGCTTCGGCTTCGAGGTGCAGGGTCTTGGCCGAACCAGGGCCCGAGGCCTTGAGGTCGAACTGCTCGAGGATGTTCAGCATCTCCAGCAGCGTCGCGCCGCCGGCGCTGGCGGGCGGCGAGGTCTTCACCGTCAGGCCGCGATAGGTCCCTTCTAGCGGCTGGCGGACCACGGCCTTGTAGGACGCCAGGTCCTCGGCGGTGATCAGGCCGCCGTGGGCCTTCATGTCGGCGGCGAAGCGCTGGGCGATCTCGCCCTTGTAGAACGCATCCGCGCCCTGGTCTGCGATCTGGCGCAGCGACCAAGCCAGGTCCGGTTGCTTGAGGATCTCGCCGGCGCGATAGAGCTCACCGCCGGTCTTGTAGAACGCCTTCTTGCCGGCATCGCTTTCCGAGAGGCGCTGCTTGCCCCAGCTGAACACGAAGGCCTCGTCGGGCGACAGGGCCACGCCCTCGCTGGCCAGCTTGAAGGCCGGCTCGACCACCGCCTTCCAGGGCAGTTTTCCGTACTTCTGGTGGGCCAGATAGAGGCCGGCGACGGTGCCGGGGACGGTCGGCGCGCGGTAGCCGCGCGAGGCGACGTCGTCCATCTCCTTGCCGTTCTCGTCGACGAAGGTTTCGAGCCTGGCGGCCTTGGGCGCGATGCCGCGATAGTCGATGAAGACCGTCTCGTTGGTCTTGGCGATGTAGACCATCATGAAGCCGTCGCCGCCGATATTGCCGGCGCGCGGCAAGGTCACGGCCAGGGCGAAGGCGGTCGCGACCGCGGCGTCCACGGCGTTGCCGCCCTGGCGCAGGATCTCGACGCCGACCTTGGTGGCGATGGCGTTCTGGCTGACCACCATGCCCTTCTCGCCCACCACCGGCGAGTGGATGCTGGGATATTCCAGCAGCTGCTTCTTCTGGGCCAGGGCCGTGGTCGAAGCGATCGGCGTGAGGGCGAGCGCCAGGGCCGAGGCGGCCGTTGCGAACAGGCGGAAGGGTTTCAAGGTCGAGCCTCGCAGAACGGTACGCGCGAAGAAGAACGGGGCGGTCCCGGAGAACCGCCCCGCTGTGGGATGCCTAGAACTTCTTGGACAGGTTCATGTACCAGTAGCGGCCCGTGGCGTTGTGCAGGGCGCCCAGGTAGCCGAAGTTCGACGCCGAGACCGGCGGGTCCTTGTCGAACACGTTGCGCGCGCCGATGCGGACCGTCGAGTTGTTGAACATGCCGCCCTTGAAGGCGTACTGGCCGTACAGGCTGACCGTGGTCCAGTCCTTGATCGGGAAGTACTGGCCGTTCACCTGGGCCGGACCCGTGTCATAGACCTGACCGACGTACTGCACGAACGCGCCGGCGCCCCACTTGCCCTTGCGCCAGGTGAAGCTGGCGGTGCCGCGGAACTCGGGGAAGCCGTCCAGCTTGATCTGGTTGCCGGCCGACGAGATCGTGATGCCCGGTAGCTCGCCAGCCGCGACGGCCGTCTGCAGCAGGCTTTCCAGCGGGCTGGCCGACTGGTCGTACTTCAGCAGCTTGGCGACATTGACCGTCAGGCCGAAGTCGCCCCAGGCGGTGTCGTCCAGGTCGTAGTCGACGCTGAAATCGACGCCCTGAACCATGCGCGGCTGCAGGTTCTGATAGGTGTCGTTGATGTAGGCGATGTTGCCGACAGTGGCCGTGCCGACCGGCGCGTCGCGGACGACGTTCGGGTTCGACGAGCCATGCAGGCGCAGATAGTAGTCGTAGGCGATGGCGTTGTAGCCGCCGACCACGCCGATGACGCCCTTCTCGCGGATCGACCAGAAGTCGGTCGTCAGGGTCAGCTTGCCGAACTCACGCGGAATGAACGTCGGCTGGTAGACGAAGCCCACCGTGGCGTTGTCGGCCTCTTCCGGCTTCAGGTTCTTGTTGCCGCTGCGCGACTCGATCGTGCTGACGCTGGAGCAGGTCGTGCCGTTGATACGGCAGGCGCCGTAGTCGATGCGGCTGTTGGAGACGGTCGCGCCGTCGCTGTAGAACTGCGGCAGGTTTGGCGCACGGAAGCTTTGCGAGACCGAACCACGGAACGCCAGGCCGTGGCCGACCTTCCAGTAGATCGCGCCCTTGGGCTTATAGACGCTGCCGAAGTCCGAATAGTCCTCGCCGCGAGCGGCGATCTGCAGGCTGATCTCCTCGACGAACGGGATGTTCATCTCGGGCGAGATGACCGGCACCGCCAGTTCGAAGAAGGCCGAGGTGACCGAGCGGCTGCCGTGCACGTCCGGCGAACCCGAGGCGCCCAGCACGTCGGTGCCGTAGGTCACGCCGGTGACGCTGTTGGTGTACTTGATCTTGCCGTCCAGGCGGTCGTCGCGGTTGTCGTCATAGGTCTCGCGGCGCCACTCGACGCCGGCCGCGAAGCCGACGTCGCCGCCGGGCAGGCGGAACAGGTCCTTCTTCGACACCTTGAAGTCGGCCAGGGCCAGCGAGGTCTCGCTGATCCGGTAGACGTTGATCAGGAAGGAATTGATCGTGTCGCGGTTGCTCGGCGAGGTGTCGCCCAGCGAGTAGTTGTCGAGGTTGCCGCCGTTGAACGGATTGTAGGCCGACGCGTCGGTGCGGTTGATCGCCTGCTGGAACAGCGTGTTGCTGATCGCATTGTGCGTCATGTCCTTGGTGCGGGCCTTGGAATACAGCATCGCTGAATCCCACTTCCAGCCGTTCCAATTGCCCTTCAGGCCGCCCAGCAGGCGGTAGCTGTCGTCGGTCACGGTGTAGGTGCGCGGGCCGGTGTCGACCACGCGGTAGGTGGTGATGTTCATCGCCGCGCCGCCCGTCGGCACGCCGGTCAGGTTGGCGATGCGGTTGACGCTGCCCACCGGACCGAAGGGGTTCCAGTAAGCGTTGGCCGCGATGGTGATCGGGGCCGTGCTCAGCGGGGCCGACTGCTCGCGGCTGCCGGTGAACAGGGCGTGGTAGTAGCCCGCTTCGCCATAGGCGGTGATGTCGCCGAAGTCGTGCTCGACGGTCGAGAACAGGTTGGTGCGCTCGACGCCGCCCTTCAGGGTGCGGTCGGGGTTTTCGTCATAGCGCAGCACGCGATCGGTCGTGCCCGTGATGGTGCCCGACTTGATGCAGATGCCGCCGGTCAGCACGGTGCTGGAGCAGCCCGCCGCCGTGTTGCTGACGGGCTCGATGTGGAACACGCCCGAGGTCGTCAGGGCGGTCGTGCCCTGGCGCACGGCCGTGGTCGACGGGATCAGGGTGAACGAACCCCAGGGGCTGGAGGTCGAGCGGCTGTCGAAGGTGGTGTTGTCCACCCACGGGGTGTCGGCGACCTGCGAGCGGTGATCCTCGCTGGCGGCGTAGTCGCGCTCGGTGGCGTTCAGGCGGCTGCGGCCGGTGTAGTTGCCGAAGAAGGTCAGGCGCGTGCCGTCCTCCAGGCGCGTGCCGGCCTTCACGTTGAACGAGCCTTCGCGGTAGCTGGTGCCTTCCGAGCCGCCGTACTGGGCTTCCATCTTCAGGCCGCGGAACTTGGTGTCGAGCACCGTATTGACCACGCCGGCCACGGCGTCGGTGCCGTAGATGGCGGCGGCGCCGTCGCGCAGGACTTCCACGCGCTTGACGCCCGCGACCGGGAACGAGTTGGTGTTGACGGTCTGGACCGGCACCAGGTTTTCAGTCTGGCTGCCCGGCGCCAGCACGGCGCGGCGGCCGTTCAGCAGAGCCAGGGTGTTGCCCGTGCCCAGGCTGCGCAGGTTCAGCGAGGCCACGTCGCCGCGTGCGTCGTTCAGGTTGCCGGTCGTGCGGGCTTCCTGGAACTGCACGTCGCCGGCTTGCGGGATGGCGCGGAACAGTTCGTCGCCCGAGACCGCGCCCGTGGCGATGATCTCGTTCTCGCCGACCACCGTCACCGGCAGGGCTTCGGTGGTGCGGGCGCCTTCGATCTGAGAACCGACGACCACGACGGCCTCGACCGTCTGGGCCTCTTCATCACTCGCGCCGGCCCTTGCGCTGAAGGACTGGGGGCCCTGAACCGAAGCCTGACGCAGCGTGATGGTCTTGCCGTCGTCCGAAGCGATGACGAGGCCGGCGGCCTTGGTCAGCTTGGCCAGGGCCTCGGCGTCGGCCACGTCGCCGGTCACGGCCGGCGTGCTCTTGCCCGAGGCGGCCTCGAACGGGAACAGCACCTGCTTGCCCGATTGCTTGGCGAAGGTCTGCAGCGCGTTGACCGCGTCGCCGGCCGGAATGTTGAAGCTGTGGCGGGCCTCTTGCGCCAGGGCCGGACCGGCCATGACAAGCACGGCGGCGGACGCCATCAGGAAGCCGCGAACTGTGCGGCGGCGAGCGTCGATCGACATCTTTCTTGGTAACCCCTCAGGGCGTCATCCATCCCCATGGGAAGACGCCTTCACCTTGACCGACGCGAGGGCTGCAGGTTTCCGCCACTCGGCCGGAAACTTTTTCAGCCCACTTTTTCTCAGCCCGCTTTTTCAGGGGTCGGACGATGCGACAGGCGGATGGCGCCGTCGGCGCCGGCGGCGGCCTTCACCGGGAAGGCGCTGGTCACCGCGCTGACGAAGCTGCTCGGCTCGGTCGTCTGGAAATAGCCGGCCAGGCGCAGGTCGGCGATCGACGGATCGGCGATGCGGATCTGCTGCTTGTTGTAGCGGTTGAACTCGGCCACGGCCTGCTCCAGCGACTGGCCGTTCAGGGCGATCGCGCCCTGACGCCAGGCCAGGGCCCGGTCGATCTCGCCGTCAGACACTGCGCGCGAGCGGCTGCCGGCCGAGCTGTAGATGGCGGTGACGCCCGCCGTCAGACGCACGTCGCCCTTGCTCTGGACAGGGCGCTCGGTGGAGTCCGGATCCAGGTCGACCGCCCCGCGCCTGACCGTCACGGCCGCACCGTCCGAGCGCAGGCGCACGGCCATCTCGGTGGCGCCGTCGACTTCCATGACCGCGTCGGCGGCCTTGATCACGAACGGACGGACATCGTCCTGAGCGGCCTCGAACACGGCCTCGCCGCGGATCAGCTTCACCTCGCGCACGCCCTTGCGGTACCGCACGACGACCTTGCTGTTGGTGTTCAGCTCGATGCGGCTGTTGTCGCTGAGCACGACCACCCGGCGCTCGCCGATGGCGGTGGCGTAGGCGGCGCCGCCGCCGAAGGTGGTCACCCCCGCCACGGCCAAGGTGACGGCTGCGGCAGCGGCCATGCCCCGCGCCCAGGTCGACTGGCTCAGCTTCGGCAGGACCATGCGGCGGTCGGCGGCCAGCAAGTCGCGATCCGGACGCGCCACGCCCGGACGCAGCGCGCGCAGGCGCTCCAGTCGCGCCCAGGCGACGGCCTCGCGCTCATAGGCGGCTTCATGCTCGTGGCTGTCGTCGCGCCAGGCCTCGAAGGCGGCGCGATCGGCGGCCGAGCACGAAGGATCGTCAAGCCGGACCACCCATTGGGCGGCCGCCTGCCTCACCGCTTCGCGTCGTGATCCCGTTTCGCGCTCCATGAGCGTCCTTCGTCGACCTTACTCTTGCGTCCGATACGACGTCCCAGCTTGTCGGAACAGTACCGGAGGCCCTTTACCAGATGCTTCTCAACAGTAGAGACGGACAGCCCCATCCGAACCGCTATGTCCTCAGGCGAGAGACTATAGATTTTTCTCAACGTAAAGACGCGCCGGCACTGCGTCGGCAACTCGGCGATGGCGTCGGCCAGCAGCCGCAGCTCCTCGCGTGATTCGAGCAGCATGTGCGCGCCGGGGGCTTCGTCGATCGGTTCGATGCGGTCGAAGTCGGCGACGGCGGTGATGGTCAGCACCTTGCGGCGGCGCAGCGCGTCCAGCGCGCAGTTGCGCAGGATGCGGGTGGCGAAAGCGCCCGGATTGCCGATCTCGCGCCAGGTCTTGCAGGCGATCGCGCGCGCGAAAGTGTCGTGGACCAGATCCTCGGGATCGCTCTGCCCGTCGCGGCAGAACTGCCGCGCATAGGCCAGCAGGTCCGCCTCCAACGGCAGGATTTCGCGCCGGAACCAGGCGCGCCTGTCTTCATCGTCTTGCGTCATCGACGCCCCCTCGACGTCCAGCCAAGCGGATTAACGCCCCGAAGGCAACCCGGCGGGACGCGCCGCCGGGTTGCGAAAGGTTCGTGCCTAATCGTCGATCACGTTGTGACGCGTGTCCTTCAGGAACAGCGCGCCGATAACCGCGGTCACCGAAGCGATGATCACCGGATACCAAAGTCCCGAATAGACATCGCCCGTCGCCGCCACGATCGCGAAGGCCGTGGTCGGCAGGAAACCGCCAAACCAGCCGTTGCCGATGTGGTAGGGCAGCGACATGGCCGTGTAGCGGATCCGCGTGGGGAACAGCTCGACCAGCATGGCCGCGATCGGGCCGTAGACCATGGTCACGTAGAGGACCAGCAAGGCCAGCAGGCCGACGACCTTGGGCTTGTCCACCAGCTTGGGATCGGCCTTGGCCGGATAGCCGGCGGCCTTCAGCTGGTCGGCGAGCTCGGCCTCCCAGGCCTTGCGCTCGGCGGCGAAGGCCTTGCCGGTCGCCCCCTTGGGGTCGAAGCCCGACAGGGTGACGCCGCCGACCTGCACGCTGGTCGGCGCACCCGGACTACCTTCATGAACCGAATAGGTGACGCCGGCCTTGGCGAGGTAGGCCTTGGCCACGTCGCAGGCGGTGTTGAACTTGGCCTTGCCGACGGGGTCGAACTGGAAGGCGCAGGTCGCGGGATCGGCCGACACCGTCACCGGCGCCGAGGCCTCGGCGCGGGCCAGCACCGGGTTGGCGTAGGCCGTGATGGCCTTGAAGATCGGGAAATAGGTCGCCGCCGCCAGCACGCAGCCGGCGATGATGATCCACTTGCGGCCGATCCTGTCCGACAGCCAGCCGAAGACCACGAAGAACGGCGTGCCGATCAGCAGGCCCGTGGCGATCAGGGTGTTGGCCAGCGCCCCATCCAGCTTCAGCGTCTTCTCCAGGAAGAACTGGGCGTAGAACTGGCCGGTGTACCAAACCACCGCCTGGCCCATGGTCAGGCCGACCAGGGCCAGCAGCACGATCTTCAGGTTCTTCCAGTCGCCGAACGCCTCGGCGAGCGGCTTCTTGGTCCCCTTCCCTTCGGCGATCATCTTCTGGAAGGTCGGGCTCTCGTGCAGCTTCAGGCGGATCCACAGCGACACGCCCAGCAGCAGCAGCGAGACCAGGAACGGGATGCGCCAGCCCCAGACCTTGAAATCGTCCTCGCCCAGCTGGGTGCGCACGATCAGGATGACCAGCAGCGACAGGAAGAGACCCACGGTCGCCGTGGTCTGGATCCAGCTGGTGTAGAAGCCCCGCTTGCCCTCCGGCGCGTGCTCGGCGACGTAGGTCGCGGCCCCGCCATACTCACCGCCCAGGGCCAGGCCCTGCACCAGGCGCATGACGATCAGAAGGATCGGCGCAGCGACGCCGATCTGTTCGTACGACGGCAACAGCCCGACCACGAAGGTCGAGACGCCCATCAGCAGCATGGTGATCAGGAAGGTGTTCTTGCGGCCCCAGATGTCGCCGAGCCGCCCGAAGATCACCGCCCCCAGCGGCCGGATCGCGAAGCCCGCGGCAAAGGCCAACAGCGCCAGGATGAAGCCGGTGGTCTCGTTGACGCCCGAGAAAAAGTGGCCGGTGATGATCACCGCCAGCGAGCCATAGAGGTAGAAGTCGTACCACTCGAACACCGTGCCCAGGGACGACGCCCCGATCACCAGCACGTCGCGCCCCTTCGTCGGCGCGGCTTGGCTGTCAGCCCCCATTACGCTTGTCCCTTCCCTTAGATCACGCCGCGTGTCCCCCGCGGTCGTGGTGAGTCTAGCCCAGCGAACACCGGTTCTTAAGCTTGCATCGGCATGGTGCCCGCGAAAAACGCTCCGAGAACAGGGGCTGGCTTCAGGCAGACCAGAATGTCGGCTCCGCACGCGCCCTTGATCCACGCCCGGTTCGAAGACCAGGCGCGCGCCCATCCCGACGCCGTCGCCCTGTCCCACGCCCATGGAACGCTGACCTACGGCCAGCTCGAAGCCCAATCGCGCGCCCTGGCCGCCCGGCTGACGCCGGGCGTGCTGACCGGGATCCTGGCGACGCGCGGTCCGCGCCTGGTGGTGGCCATGCTGGCCTGCGCCCGCGCCGCCGCGCCGTTCGTGGTGCTGGACCTGGCCTATCCCCTGCCCCGCCTGCGCCGGATGCTGGAGATCTGCCGCCCCGGCCTGCTGCTGGACGCCGGGACGCCGCCGGAGGGCCTGTCTGACCTGCCGCGCCTGCCGGTCTCGCTGACCCCTGAGGCGACCGACGCCGCCCTCCCGACCGTCGATCCCAATGCGCCGGCCTATCTGCTCTTCACCTCGGGCAGCACGGGCGAGCCCAAGTGCGTGGCGGTCTCGCACCACCCGCTGGTCAATTTCGTCGGCTGGCAGGAACGCACCTTCGCGCTCGGCGACGCCGACCGCTTCACCCTGCTGTCGGGCCTGTCGCACGATCCGGTGCTGCGCGATATCTTCACGCCGCTGAGCCTGGGCGCCAGCCTGCACATCCCCGACCAGGCGACCCTGACCGCGCCCGGCGGCCTGGCCGCCTGGTTCGCCGAGGTCCGCCCCACCGCAGCCCACATGACCCCGCCGCTGGGCCAGCTGCTGACCGCCGGCAAGGCCCCGGTTCTGCCTGACCTGCGCTATGTCTTCTGGGGCGGCGACGTGCTGCGCCGCAGCCTGGTCGACGCGGTCAGCGCGATTGCCCCCGATGTCGAGAGCGTCAACTTCTACGGCGCCACCGAGACGCCCCAGGCCGCCGCCTTCTACCGCGTGCCGCGCCAGTGCGACGGCGATCAGCGCATGCCGATCGGTCGCGGCGCCGACGGCTTCGAGGTCGAGGCCGCGGACGACGGCGCGATCGTCATCCGCTCGCAGTTCCTGACCCTGGGCCCGGTGATCGACGGCCGCCTGCCGCCGCCGGCCCCGCCGACGCCTAAGACCTACGACACCGGCGACCTGGGCCGCCGCCGGACCGACGGCGCGGTGATGATCCAAGGCCGCCGCGACGACCAGGTGAAGATCCGCGGCCACCGCGTCGAGATGGCCGAGGTCACCGCCGCCGCCCTGCGCGCGCCCTACATCGCCCAGGCCGTGACGCTGAACATCGGCGGCGACGCCGCCCGCCTGGCGCTGTTCGTGCAGCCGCTGAACGCCGACCTGGCGCTGAGCCCCGACGCCGTGCGCGCGCGCCTGGCCGCCGCCCTGCCCGACTACATGGTTCCGGACGCGATCCTGGTCCTGCCCGCGCTACCACTGCTGCCCAACGGCAAGGTCGATCGACAGGCCCTGGTCGAGCTGGCCAAGGCCCGCCCGGCCGCCGCGCCCGCCCGCGCCGCCACGACGCCCCTGGAAAAGACCCTGGTCGCCGACTGGAGCGATCTCTTCGCCCGCGAGGTCGGCGTCGACGACAGCTTCGCCGGTCTGGGCGGCGACAGCCTGTCCTACGTCACCGCCTACCTATCGCTGGAAGAAGCTCTGGGCGCCGTGCCCGAGGGCTGGACCGCGATGAGCCTGGCGGATCTGGCCGTGGCTGTTGGCGACGAGGCCCCAAAGAAGGGCGTCATGGCCTGGATCGAGAGCGCCATCCTGCTGCGCGCCGTGGCCATCTGCGGCGTGGTCGCCAGCCACTTCCAGCTGATCTTCACCGGCGGCAGCGCCACCAGCGCCCTGCTGTTCGTCTCCGGCTACATCTTCGGCGCGCTGCAGCTGAACGAGATGGACCACCAGAAGTCGCTCAAGCCCATGGGCCGGCTGCTGAAGGGCCTGCTGCTGCCGCTCTTCGCCTACGAGCTGGCCAATACGGCGCTGAAGCTGGTGACCCACGAGCCCGTGCGGCTGTCGAGCCTGCTGCTCTACACCGACTTCCTCGACTATCACGGCCTGCCGACCGACGGCCCCAACGCCTATGGCGGGCACGATCCGGTCATGTGGTACATCCACTGCACCTTCCACGTCGTGCTGTTCTACGGCGCGGTGTTCTGGCTGCTGGACCGGGTGCTGAAGCTGAAGAAGCCGGCCCTGGCCACGGCGATCACGGTCCTGGCCGTGGGCCTGCTGGGCCGCTTCGTCCTGCCGTTCTTCTTCGTGCCCGACTTCGGCCGTGCGCCGCTGGACATGGCGTCAGTGTTCAAGCACGCCCCGACCACGCACATGGCGACCTTCGCGCTGGCGGCGATGGCCGGGCTGCTGAAGGGCAAGGGCCGCATCGCCTTCACGGTCGCCGCGGCCGCCTACGCCCTGGCCAGCTCGCCCTTCTACACGATCGGCGACGCGGCCGTGCTGGCGCCGATCGCGGCGCTGGTTCTGTTCCTGCCCAAGATCCCGTGGCCGCGCCTGCTGTCCAAGCCGGTCTACATGATCGCTGGCGCGTCGCTGTTCATCTACCTGATCCACTTCAAGGTGCTGGGCGTCTGGCAGCGGGTCACCGACGCGCCGCTGGTCCTGGCCTGGATCGCGGCGATCGCGGCCGGCGTCGTCGGCTGGAGCTGCTGGAATTTCATGATGAAGCAGCTGCCCGCGATCTGGACGGCGATGCGTCGCCTGGCGCCGCGCAAGGTCTGGTCGACGCGGGCGCCGGCCATCGGCTAGGGTCGCGCCGAACCATCGGCAGAGACCTCCATGACCCAGCTCGTCCGCCGCGCCGTGATCGGCGCCGCCCTCGCCCTGCTCGCCTCGACCTCGGGACTTTCTACGTCTGCTTGGGGCGCCGCCGGCAAGCCGCGCGTGGCGATCGAGACCGACAAGGGGACCATCGTCGTCGAGCTGGAAGACAAGAAGGCCCCGATCACGGCCGCCAATTTCCTGACCTATGTCGACCGCCATCGCTTCGACGGCGGCCAGTTCTTCCGCGCCAACCGGGCCAAGGGCGCGCCGGGCGCCGGCTCGATTCAGGGCCAGCCCAAGCCCTATGCGCGCCGCGCCCCGCCGATCGCCCACGAGAGCACACTGAAGACGGGCCTCAAGCACACCGCCGGCGCCATCTCGATGGGCCGCGACGCGCCGGGCAGCGCCACTGCCGACTTCTTCATCTGCGCCAGCCCCCAGCCCTATCTCGACGCCAAGCCGGGCAAGTCCGACGCCGCCCAGGGCTACGCCGTGTTCGGCAAGGTCGTGCAGGGCATGGATGTCGTGAAGAAGATCCTGGCCGGCCGCACCGACGGCCCGACCAACGTGCCGTCGATGAAAGGCCAGATCCTGAACCCGGCGGTGAAGATCATCTCGATGAAGCGTGTCGGTTGACGGACCGGGCGCGCTGGGCTTTTGATGGCCTCAGCGCGCTTCTGGAGCGCCGCCTGTCCGCGGCAAGGGAGATCCTCCCATCCAGCCTGACCTTCCAGGTATCTTACGAGCCTTCTTCCGGCCTTTCGTAAGCGGACGTTCGGCCATTGGAAGGAAGGTTTCCCATGAGCCGTGAGCTCACGACGAAGACGCACATCGAAACCCTGCGCAAGGACGCCAAGCGCTGGCTGAAAGCCTTGCGCGCTGGCGACGCCAACGCCCGCGCACGCCTGTCGACCGCCTGGCCGGACGCGCCTGCCGAACCCGGCCTACGCGACGCTCAGCACGCCCTGGCCCTGGAATACGGCCAGGAGAGCTGGATCGCCCTGAAGGCCGCGATCGACGACCTGGCCATCGAACGCCAGAGCCGCAGCCAGCGGATCGAGCAGATCCTGCGCCACGGCTGGGACGGCGAGCCGGCCATCGCCCGCCGCATCCTCAAGCGCCATCCCGAGCTGGCTCGCGACAGCTTGTTCACGGCGGCGGCCTGCGGCGACCTGGAGACCGTCGAGCGGCATCTGGCGCGCGATCCAGACGCCGTGCGGCGCGTCGACCCGGTGCGCGGCTGGACCGCCCTGGCCCATGTCGCCTACGGCCGCCTCGATGACACGAACGGCCTGGCCATGGCCCGCCGGTTGCTGGAGGCCGGATCCGATCCGAACTTCGGTTTCACCGACGACTGGGAGACCCCGTTCAAGGTGCTGACCGGCCCGATCGGCCTGGGCGAAGGCGCGAAATCCAGCCATCCGCGGGCCGAGGCCATGGTCGCGCTGTTGGTGTCTGCCGGAGCGGACGCCTACGACTCCCAGTCGCTCTACAACGTCTCGATCGTCGGCCACGACACCCACTGGTACGACGTGCTGTGGCGCCAGGCCGAGGCCGCCGGAAAGCTCGACGACTGGCGCGTGAAGGGTCCCAACCGGCTGGGCGAGCACCTGGGCTGCTCGACGCTGAACTACCTGCTGGGCAACGCTGTCGGCCAGAACCATGTGGGCCGCTCCCAATGGTTGCTGGAGCGTGGGGCCGACGCCAACACGCCCCACGCCTACGAGAAGCGGCCGGTGCTGGCCATCGCGCGGCTGTCGGGCTTTACGGCTTTGGCTGAGTTGCTGGAGGCTCATGGCGCGGGGCCGGTGGACCTGACCGGCGCGGACGCCCTGCAGACCCTGGCCGCCGCTGGGGATGAGGCCGGCGCCCGCGCCCTGGTCGCCGCCCAGCCGGCGGTGGTGCGCGCGCCGCGTCCCCTGCTTTCGGCGGCCGAGCATGGCAACGCGCCGGCGGTGGCCCTGCTGCTGGCCCTGGGCGCGGACGCGATGGCGGCGGACCATGACGGCATCACCCCCCTGCACCGCGCCGTGCAGTCCGGCTCGCTGGGCGCGGTCGAGCACCTGCTGGCCGCCGGCGCCGATGTCGATGTCCGCGAACGGCGCTGGGGCGGCACGCCGCTGAGCTGGTCGGTGGTGCTGGACAAGCCGCACCTGGCCGCCCGGCTGGCGCCCATCAGCCACGACGTCCGCGCCCTGGCCAGTCACGGCCAACTGGAGCGCCTGGCCGCCGTGCTCGATACCGAGCCGGGCCTTGTCGACAAGGTGATGCCGGGCGACTCGCCAACGCCCCTCTTCTGCCTGCCCGACGACGAGGACGACGCCGTGGCCATCGCCCGCCTGCTGCTGGCGCGCGGCGCGGATCCAAAACGGCGCAACGACAAGGGCGACACCGCCGCCGACGCCGCCCGCAAGCGCGGACTGGACGAGGCGGCGGAGGTCCTGAGCTAGGCCACCGTCTTGAACGGCGCCGTCACCGGTTCGGGCGGCGGCGCCGGACAGTTCTGGGCCAGGAACTGGCCGTGGCTGGGCAGGCCCGCGACCTGGGCCGCCAGGACGGGCTTGGACTGGTCCAGGGTCTGGGCGATGACCTCGTAAGGCACGCGGTCGGCCAGTTGCTGATAGCGCTGCGGGCGTACGCCCATGCCCTCCATCACCGACTGCCAGGACGGGTTGCGGAACATCTCGTCGACGCCCTCGCGCAGCACGCCGTGGGCCTTGAAGAGCTCCATGCGGGCCTTCAGGGTTTCGGGGATCGGCGCGTGGCGGACGTCGCGCCAGAACGGCGTGTCGTCGCGCTGGGTCGTGCAGTAGTGCAGCACGATGAAGTCGCGGATTTCCTCGTAGTCCGCCGTCATACGCCGGTTGTACTCGGCCGCCAGCGCCGGGCTGAAGTCGCGGTCGGGGAAGAACCGCAGCAGGAAGTCCATGCCGCGATAGATCAGGTGCAGCGCCGTCGACTCCAGCGGCTCGATGAAGCCGCCGGCCAAGCCCACGGCCACCACGTTCTTCTCCCACAGACGCTGGCGCATGCCGGTCTTGAAGGGGATGAACATCGGCTCCATCAGCATCGGGCCCTGGACGTTCTTGACCAGGGTGGCGCGGGCCTCGTCGTCGCTGAGATGCCTGGAGCTGAACACATAGCCGTTGCCGGCTCGGTGCTGCAGGGGGATGCGCCAGCGCCAGCCGGCGTCCTCGGCGCGGGCCAGGGTGTAGGGGTGCGGGTCGCCGACATTCTGGGTCTGCACCACCACAGCGCGGTCGCACAGCAGCACGTCGGACCAGTCGTTGAACGGCACGTCCAGGGTCTTGCCGATCAACAGGGCGCGGAAGCCCGAGCAGTCGATGAAGAGATCGCCCTCGACCTCGTGACCGTTCTTCATGATCACCTTGGCGACGGAGCCGTCGGGATGGGTGACCACGTCGGTGACGATGCCCTCGGTGCGCTTGACGCCCCGCGTCTCGGCGAAGTTGCGCAGGTGTTTGGCGATCAGGCGCGCATCGATGTGCAGGGCGTAGCTGGCCCCGGCGATCAGGGTGCGCTGGGCCTTGAACGGCAGCATGAACTTCCACTGGTCGGCCATCACCGTGCCGGGCGCGAAGTCCTGCAGCTCCGAAGGATGGCCGTTGGCCTTGGCCCGCAGCCAGCACTGGTAGAACTCCTGCGGGCCGATCGGGCCGCCGATGGCGCCGAACGGGTGGTAGTAGTGCTGGTCCTTCTGCTTCCAGTCTTCGAAGCGGATGCCCAGCTTGAAGCTGGCCTGGGTGGCCTGGATGAACTCGCGCTCGTCGATGCCGAGGCTGGCGATCAGCTGCAGGAACGGCGGGATGGTGGACTCGCCGACGCCGATCGTGCCGATCTCCTCGCTCTCGATCAGCTCGACCTGGCAGCCGCCGTCCTGGAAGTAGTGGGCCAGCATCGCCGCCGAGATCCAGCCGGCCGAGCCGCCGCCAACGATGACGATCTTCTTGATAGCGTTGGGATTGGTCGTGGTCATTGGGCAGCCATCGGAACGGAGCGGCAGTACTGGTCGAGGAAGGCCCCGTGCGGCGGCGCGTTGGCCACCACCTCGCGGACGGCCTTGCGCATCTCGGCCAGCGGCGCGCTGAGGGTCTTGGGATCGATGCCGTCCAGCGACGGATCGACGGTTTCAGGCAGCAGCTCGAAGCCGGCATAGATCGCCATCCAGCTGGGCGGGGCGAACATCTCCCAGCGGTAGCGCACGAAGTGGCCGCGCTGGGTGAAGAGGTCGATCTTGCGCTGCAGGCTCTCGGGCAGGGTCACGGCGTTGCAGTCGCGCCAGAACGCCGTGTCGCCCCGCTTGTTGGCCCAGTAGTGCAGGATGATGAAGTCGCGCACGCGCTCCATCTCGCGCCTGGACCAGTCGTTGAACTCGTCGACGACCTCGGGCGCGAAGTCCTTGTCGGGGAACAGCGCCTTGATCTTCTCGATGCCCGTCTCGATCAGGGCGATCGAGGTGCTTTCCAGCGGCTCCAAAAAGCCGGACGCCAGGCCCAGGGCGATGACGTTCTTGTTCCACACCTGCTTGCGGCGGCCGGGGTTGAAGCGGATCTGGCGCGGCTCGAACAGCAGAGGATCGGGGATCGCCGCCTTCAGCTCGGCCAGGGCGTCCTCGTCGCTGATGTGGCGCGAGGAATAGACATAGCCGTTGCCGTAGCGGTGCTGCAGCGGGATGCGCCAGCGCCAGCCGGCGCTGTGGGCGGTGACGTCCGTATAGGGCATCGGATCGCCGACGCCTTCGCTCTGCACCGCATAGGCGCGGTCGCAGAACAGCACGTCGTTCCAGTGCTCGTAGCCGGTCTGCAGGGCCTCCTCGATCAGCAGGCCCCGGAAGCCCGAGCAGTCGATGAAGAGGTCGCCTTCCAGCGTCTCGCCGGTGGCCAGATCCAGCGAGGCGACGAAGCCGTCCTCGGGGCGCAGGTTGACCTTGGTGATCTTGGCGTCGATGCGGCGCACGCCGTTGTCCTCGGCCACCCGGCGCATCAGCAGGGCGAACAGGGTCGCATCGAAGTGCAGGGCCCAGTCGAACACCGACAGGGTCGAGGTCGGATTGCGCGACGGCGCCATGAACTTGCCGGCCTGCGCCAACGACGCGCCCAGCGAATAGTCGGCGATGTCGGTCGGCTCGCCGGCTTGGGCCAGCTTGCGCCAATAGTGGTGAAACGGCACGCCGCGCAGGTCCTGGCCAAAGTGGCCGAACGGATGGATGAACGACTGGCCCTCGCGGACCCAGCCGTTGAAGCGGATGCCCAGTTTGCAGGTCGCCTGGGTGGCCTTCATCACCTCGATGTCGGTCAGGCCCAGCTGGTTGTAGAAGCTGCGGATGGTCGGGATGGTCGCTTCGCCCACGCCGATCGTGCCGATCTCGGAGCTTTCGACGAGGGTGATCTCCAGCGGGCCGCCCTGGAAGTGCCGGCGCAGCGCGGCCGCGGCCATCCAGCCGGCCGTGCCGCCGCCGACGATCACGAGCTTGCGGATTCGATTGTCCTGCATGCCTCGACTCCCCTTGAACTTACTCTCCGGCGTCTTCGTCCGGTTGTCTGCAAGCTATCCGCTCGCCTTCAAAAAAAGTAGCCGCCGTGGGGATTCCACGGCGGCTGCAGGAGGTGAGAGGGTCCTGGAGCGCGGCCTGCCACGCTCCAGATGTTCGAGAGCCTACCAGCGGGCGCGGACACCCAGCGTGTAGCGGGGCTCGAACTCGTTCTGGTTGGCGTACTGGGTCTTCCCCTTGGCAAAGCGGAGGTAGTAGTCCTCGATCTCGCCGGTCACGTTCGACCCGTTGAAGTACACCGTGACGTTGTCGCGGACGTTGTAGCTGACGTTGACGTCCACATAGCCGGTGGCCTTCTGCATGATCGGGATCACGCGGTCGCCGCCGCCGCCCATCGTGCCCGACAGGCGCGCGGTGCGGTAATTGTAGGCGACACGGGCCTGCAGCTTGTTGTCCTGGTACCAGCCGACCAGGTTGTACTGGTGCTTGGAGTTGTCGAAGAACGGGATCTGGTCGCCCGCGAGGTCCAGACGGCTCTCGTGGCTGGGCGAGTAGGTGTAGTTCGTATCGACGCCGAAGTTCGACAGCAGGCCCATGTCCGGGATGATGTCGCTGAAGGCCAGCTTGGCGCCGACTTCCAGGCCCTTCACCGAACCGCCGTCGCCTTGCAGCGGCAGCGAGACGTTGACCGTGCGGCGGATGACGCCGTCCTGGTCGGGGAAGCGGCCGGTCGTCTGACCGCCGGTCACGAAGCTGTCGATCTTCAGCTTGAAGGCCGAGATGTTCAGCATCGAGGCGCGACCGAAGTAGTACTCCACCGCGCCGTCGAAGTTCGACGAACGCCACGGATCCAGCATCGGGTTGCCGTCGGCGTTGGCGCTGGTCACGCAACGGACGTTCGGCAGGGCCGCGCCGCAGTCGGCGGTGTTGATCTTCAGGCCGCCGCCATAGCTGCCCAGATCCAGCGGTTGCATGGTCTTGGCGTAGGCGAAGCGCAGCTTGATGTTGTCGTTCAGGTCGTAGACCGCGTTCACCGACGGCAGATAGTCGGTGTACTTGCGCTTGGTGACCTGGTCGCCCGCGTCGGCGTTGGTGTCGCCGTAGTTGCGGGTGTCGCCGGTCAGGTTCTGCTTCACGTTCAGTTCGGTCTGGATGACGTGCAGACCGACGTCGCCGTGCAGGTTGCCGATCTCGAAGCTGGCGGCGCCGTAGGCGCTCTCCTCCTTCAGCGTCACGTCATAGGTCTGGCCCGGAACGGTGACGCGGATCGCGCTGCCGAACACCTTCTTGTGGAAGGCCTCGGCGTTGTCGAAGTCACGCGGATCGACGGTCCAGAAGCCCGGGATGCCCGAGGTGATGCCGCCCAGGTTATCGACCCAGATGACGTTGTTGTAGGTCGACAGCTTGGTCGGCTTGTTGACCGTATAGCCCTGGAACACCGGCAGGCCCGTGACCGGATCGGGCACGAACTCGCCCGCCTGGCACTGGTTCTGGTTCATGACGACGTCGATGGCCTTCCACTGGGCTTCGCAGCCCGAGGCCGGAACCGGCGTGCCGTTCGCCTGCACCGCGCCCGGCGTGCCGCCATAGAAGCTGGAGAACAGGTGGAACTGGGTGACGCTGACCGAGCGGTCGCTGAAGCGGACGCCGGCGTCGACCTTGGTGATGAAGCCCAGGAACTTGTCGTCGAACTTGTAGTGGCCGTCGGCGCGGAACACGTTCATGTCCGAGTCGACTTCGTTGTTGCCTTCCGACGAGAAGGCCGCGACGGCGTAGCTGTCCTTGTTGGCCATGTAGTCCTTGAGGGACTTGCCGGCGCCAAGGCCGCCCGAGATCGGACGGTCAAAGCCGCTCCACACCGGGTGATCGCCGCTGATGTTGTAGTGCAGCTGCGGGTTCTGACCGTAGCCCAGCGGGTTCGGGTTCAGGTAGCAGCCGCCGGCGCTGCCCGAGATCGCATTGCTGCGCTGGGTGGCCGGGTACTGGTCGCAGATCGCCTTCGGATAGAACGGGCCGCGGGTGGGCGCGTTCGTGTCGCGGAACAGGTTGAAGCGGTTGGGGCCGTACTGCCAGTTGCTGAGGTCGCCCTGCACCTGGCCGTTCATGCTCAGGCGGTGACCGTCGGCGCGGATGGCCCGCACTTCCGAGGTGAAGGGACCGCCGTTGTCGTAGTTGAGTTCGAGGTTGTAGTTCTTCGAGCTCGACTTGGTCGTGCGGTTGACGGTGAACGAGTTCACCCACCAGGCGTCGATGTTGTACTCGTCGACGGCGATCCACGGACGGCCGTTGCTGGGGTTGTTGACGCCGGTCTGCTGGAACGCGGTCGGCTGGTTCCAGACGCCGAAGGCGCCGCCGTCCCAGCGGTTGGAGATGTTGATGCCGGCGCCGCGGTTATACTCGTCGAGCTTGGCGTAGAAGCCCTCGGCGATCAGGGTGAAGCCCTCGCCCAGATGCGCTTCGAACGAGGCGTTCACGCCCAGGCGCTTACGCTCGACGACGCGGTTGAAGCTTTCGTAGCCGTGCGGCGAAACCCAGTTGTTGGCCGCCGAGCCGCCCCAGTCGTTATTGCCCGACAGGCCCACGACGCCCGAGGAGTTGTTGCCCAGGTTCGACTTGCTGCCGGCGGCCGAGATCATCAGGCCGACATGGTCGTTGCGCCAGTTGGCGACGCCGTTGAACAGGTAGTCGTCCTTCTTGGTGCGATCGCCGCGCTGGGCTTCGGCCGCGCCGGCCAGGCTGAAGCCTTCGCCGAATTGGAACGGACGACGGGTGCGCAGGTCGATGGTGCCCGAGATGCCCGACAGCGCATTGCGCGGGTCGGTCGACTTGTAGACCAGCACCTGGTTCATCAGCTGCGAGGGCACGTCCAGCAGGTTCGGCTGGGCCGAGCCCATGTTGCCGGCGCTGAGATACTGTTCGCCGTTCAGCAGGGTGATGACCTGGGCCAGGCCGCGGATGTTGACGGTCTTGCCTTCGCCGGCGTCACGCTGGATCTGCACGCCCGAGATGCGCTGCAGCGAGTCGGCGATGGTGATGTCCGGCAGCTTGCCGATGTCTTCCGCCGAAATGGCGTCGACCAGGGCGGTCTGCTTGCGCTTGATGTCGACCGACTTCAGTTGCGACCCGCGAATACCGGTGACGACGATCTCGTCGACCTGGGTCTGGGCGTCCTGGGCGAAGGCCCCGGTGGCCAAAGCCAATTGCGACGCGCCGGCGACCAGCGCCAGCGTCAGGCCGCGCTTGAGCACGGCTTTCCTTGCTTCCTGTGACAATTCCTCGCTCCCCAAAAATAAGTCGTTCTTATTGGCCGCCCGCCCGCTCCCCGCGCCGTCGCTCGTGTCGACGACTTTCGAAAAGCGTTTGAGGCTTTGCGGACCTGTCCGCCGCATGTCCTGCGAACAGACAAATCCTTGGCGGCCCCGGCGCCCAGACACTCGAATCCGGCTCCGAGCCTTCATCGAACGCCGTCACATTCTCCAAATGTCCCGATCAAGTCAACAAGAATGTCAACGTTGTCATTCCAGCAGGACAAGGGTTTCCGACGCCCATAGGCACAACCTGAGGCCTAATCCTTCACGCCGCTCTCCCGGTTCAAGCCCAGGCGCGACAAGGGCTATTTGCTGTTTTGGTTGAGCTTTTCCTTGTTATGACACCGGTTCACCTCATGAGGTTGCAGCGTCGTCACAAAGCTGCGCGCCACCCTCAAGGACATTGGAAAAGACCCCGATGACGCTGCGTCAGCTCGCTGAATTGTCCTGATAATGTCCTGATAGTCGCGATTTTTTGACCCATTTTTGTCCTGATGACATGACATCCGGGACAGCATGGACTATGGCTTTGGACGTTCAACGCCTTGTGGACGCCGCCTTTCGCTGCTGGGGTGCGGTCAACAAGCTTGGCGGTTGGGATACGGGGATCCATGACGACGATCACTGACGTGGCCGAACGGGCGGGCGTTTCGCCCAAGACCGTCTCCCGCGTTCTCAACGATCACGACAGCGTCAGCGCCAAGACGCGCGACCGTGTCCGTGCGGCCATGACCGACCTGGACTACCAGCCCAGCGCCGTGGCCCGCAGCCTGCGCTCTCAAGGGTCCGGTTCGGTCGGCGTGCTGATGGGCGACCCGTCCGGCGGCTATCACACCCGCGTCCACCACGCTTTGCTGCTGGCCTGCGTCGAGACTGGCCGCCACCTGTCGGTCGACCTTTCCGAAGGCCCAATCCCCGGCTGGGCCGACCGTGTCCGCGCCTTTGTCCGGGACAGCGGCATCCGCGAGATGATCCTGCTGCCGCCGGAATGCGACTTCGGCCCCATGAAGGAGCTGATGCGCGAGCTGGACGTGCGCTGCGTGCTGATCACGCCGACCACGCCCGACCCGCAGTTCCCGGCCATCGGCATGGACGACCGCGCCGCCGCCCGCGAGGTCGTCGAGCACCTGTTCTCGCTGGGGCACACCCGCATCGGCCACATCGCCGGCCACCCCGACCACGCCGCCAGCACCCACCGCCGCAACGGCTTCTTCGAAGCCTACGCCGCCCGTGGCCTGCCGCGCCCGCCGCCCGAGCTGATCGTCGGCGGCGAATTCACCTTCAAGACCGGCCTCGACGCCGCCAAGCAGCTGCTGGACATCGCCGACCCGCCGACCGCCATCTTCGCCGCCAATGACGACATGGCCGCCGCCACCTGCATGGAGGTGCAGCGTCGCGGCCTGCGGATCCCCGACGACGTCTCGGTGGTCGGCTTCGACGACGCGCCGATCGCCGGCGTCATCTGGCCGACCCTGACCACCATCCGCCAGCCCTTCGAGCAGATGGCCCTGCGCGCGATGCAGACCTTCGCCGCGTGGAACGCCAACGAAGGCGCCGGCAAGACCAACACCCCTTTCCTCGCGCAGCACAGCCTGATGGTGCGCGAGTCCACCGGTCCCGCGCGGAGCGGCTCGCCGCCTCGACGCAAGACTTGAACCCCGCCCCCGACCCGGCCCGAGAGCCGCGCGGGGCGCAAGAAGAAGACGACGGAGGAAACATGACTCGGACGACTTGGCGGGGCCTGCAGCTCGCCCTGCTGATCGGCGCTTCGGCCTCGGCCCTGACCGCGGCGCCGGCCTTGGCGCAAGCCGCCAAAAAGCCCGCCGTTTCCAAACCGGCTCATCCCTGGCTGAACCCCAAGCTCTCCGCCGACGCCCGCGCCGACGCCGCGCTGAAGGCGATGACCAACGACGAGAAGTTCACGGTCATCTTCGGCTACTTCGGCTCGGACCTGAAGCCGAAGTACACGCGCCACAAGGACTCGCACGAGGCCTCGGCCGGCTATGTCGCCGGCGTGCCGCGCTTAGGGATTCCCGGCCAATGGCAGACCGACGCCGGCGTCGGCGTCGCCACGCAAGGCAGCCATCAGGACCTGCGCGGCCGCACCGCCCTGCCCTCGGGCATGGCCACCACCGCCACCTGGAACCCCGAGCTGGCCTTCAAGGGCGGCGCGATGATCGGCAAGGAGGCCCGCGACTCCGGCTTCAACGTCCAGCTGGCCGGCGGCGTGAACCTGATGCGCGAGCCGCGCAACGGCCGGAACTTCGAATATGGCGGCGAAGACCCGCTGCTGGCCGGCACCATGGTCGCGGCCCAGATCAAGGGCATCCAGTCCAACCACATCATCTCGACCATCAAGCACTACGCGCTGAACGGCCAGGAGACCGGCCGCTTCGTGGTCAGCAGCAACATCGGCGACGCCGCGGCCCGCACCTCCGACCTCCTGGCCTTCCAATTCGCCATCGAGCAGTCGGACCCGCACTCGGTGATGTGCGCCTATAATCGCGTGAACTCGGTCTATGCCTGCGAGAGCGACTGGCTGCTCAATACCGTCCTGAAGAAGGATTGGGGCTACAAGGGCTACGTCATGTCGGACTGGGGCGCGGACCACTCCGCCGCCAAGGCCGCCAATGCGGGTCTCGACCAGGAATCGGCCGGCGAAGCCTTCGACAAGGAGGCCTTCTTCGGCGCGCCGCTGAAGGCCGACCTGGCTTCGGGCAAGGTCAGCCAGGCCCGCATCGACGACATGGCCCGCCGCGTGCTGCGCGCCATGTTCGCCAGCGGCCTCGTTGAGCATCCGGTCGTCAATCCGGCTCCGGTCAACCTGCCGGCCGCCACCCTGGCCGCCCACGCCAAGATCACTCAGGCCGACGCCGAGGAAGGCATCGTCCTGCTGAAGAACGACGGCGACCTGCTGCCCATCGCCAAGACCGCCAAGACCATCGCCGTGATCGGCGCCCATTCGGACGTCGGCGTCCTGTCGGGCGGCGGCTCCTCGCAGGTCTATCCGGCCGGCGGCCGCGCGGTGAAGGGCCTGGAGCCCGCCACTTGGCCGGGCCCGGTGATCTACTATCCGTCCTCGCCGCTGAAGGCGCTGCAGGCCCGCTATCCGAACGCCAAGGTCGTCTATGACGACGGCACGGATCCGGCGCGCGCCGCCAAGCTGGCCGCCGCCAGCGATCTGGCCGTGGTGTTCGGCGACCAGTGGACCACCGAGTCGTGGGACGTGAAGGACCTCAATCTGCCGCGCAACCAGGACGCCACGATCGACGCCGTGGCCTCGGCCAACAAGAAGACGGTGGTCGTGCTGATCACCGGCGGTCCGGTGGTCATGCCCTGGCTCGACAAGGTCGGCGCCGTGGTCGAGGCCTGGTTCCCGGGCACGGCCGGCGGCGAGGCCATCGCCCGCGTGCTGTCGGGCGAGGTCGACGCGACCGGCCGCCTGCCCGTCAGCTTCCCCAAGAGCGTGGCCGACCTGCCGCGCCCCAAGCTGGACGGCGTCGGCAAGGCCGAGGGCGAGATGTTCGACGTCGACTACGACATCGAAGGCGCCGCCGTCGGCTACAAGTGGTACGACCTGAAGAAGATCGAGCCGCTGTTCCCGTTCGGCTACGGCCTGTCCTACACCAAGTTCGCCTATTCGAACCTGACCGCCGCGGCGGCGGGCGACAAGGTCACGGTCAGCTTCGACGTCAAGAACGTCGGGATGCGCGCCGGCAAGGACGTGCCCCAGGTCTACGTGGCGCCCAAGGCCGGCGGCTGGGAAGCGCCCAAGCGCCTGGCCGGCTTCAAGAAGGTCTCCCTAGCCCCCGGCGCGACGCAGCGCGTGACCCTGACGGTCGACCCGCGCCTGCTGGCGACGTGGGACGGCAAGGCCCACGGTTGGCAGATCGCGGCCGGCCAGTACGACATCGCCCTGGGCGCTTCGTCCCGGGCTCTCTCCTCCACCGCCCAGGTCACCCTGGCGGCCCGGAGCCTGCCGGTTTCGCCGGCAGGCAAGTGAGGGGTGCGGGGCGCACCTAGCCTACCCCTTGCCCCGCATCCGTCAGTCTCTTCCCTTCTCGGGGCGTCGTTCGCGACGCCCCTTTTTTTGGATGCGGCGCTGTCCCCCTCCACCGCCGTTCGGCGCCCCCCCCCCCCAAACGGCGAGGAGAGCTCTCCCCTCTCCGCCCCGTTTGGGGGCGGACAGACCTGCGTCAGCAGGTCAGGTGGGGGCC